>ERZ1643251.945-NODE-945-length-35966-cov-14.661329_pt1 | contig 35966 bp, 55 predicted proteins | sample MGYA00579261_ERZ1643251 | MGnify/ENA primary metagenome ERZ1643251 (study PRJEB29033, sample SAMEA4952267) | chicken gut metagenome | biome: Broiler Chicken; feature: Gastrointestinal Tract; material: Caecum | place: Ireland | collected 2018 | study: Broiler... | reverse complement strand
AAGACCAATTCACGCCGTTAGACCCATTCACGCCGTAAGACCAATTCACGCCGTAAGACCAATTCACGCCGTAAGACCAATTCACGCCGTTAGACGCATTCACGCCGTTAGACCTATTCACGCCGTTAGACCAATTCACGCCGTTAGACCTATTCACACCGTTAGACCTATTCACACCGTTAGACCCATTCACACCGTCAGACCAATTCACGCCGTCAGACCCATTCACGCCGCATAATTTAAGCAATCTGTCATCCTTGCATACATTGTTGTATAACCACCATACAAATTCTGTTGGGCAGTCCTTACAATCTGCTATAGCTTTTGCAGTTACGCTTACACCGTTCGGATAGTGCTCCTCAAACCAGCTTATACCCTCATTGCAAGCGCCTTTTTTAATCAGCAATTCTTTTGTAATTTTCATAACTTTCCCTCTCTTGACAAAAGTATAAAATCAGGTTATACTTTAATTGATATATTTGTGTTTGCTCACTTGCGGGTTATGCCGCAGTGGGCATTTTTCTTTTCCAAATTGCTACCGGCTAAAAGATACCGTATCTGTTTGCGCTGCTTGGCTATTATGTCCGACTGCTGTATGTACCTACGCAACAGAACGAGAAATCCCACGCACACCAGCACAAAGCATATCGCAAATATCCATATCTCTATTTGCATTTATCTCACCTCGCTTTCTAAAATTCCAAGCTGCTGCTGCTTTTTCCAGTTGCGCTCAAGCTTTTGTATATCTATTCCCCAAACCTTAAACGCCAGCTCTGCATCAACCTTGTGCGGTACAAAGCGCGGCTTATTCTGCTCAATGTGTGCATCTTCAACTTTACTTCTGAGCTTTTTTGCCGTCGCCTCCGCTACGCCAAACATATCTTTTATATCTTGGTTGCCGATGTAGCCGTCAGGGCTGTAATAGGCTTTCAAGGCCGCCTGAACATTTGCAATCGCCGGACGCTTAATTACTTCATTCATCTTCTTTTGCTCCTTTCGTTTATTGCTCTTCTTTTTGATTTGTGGTATTATACAAACAGGAATGCTTTGCGCCCATTAAACATTAGACTTTTTGTAACCTCTTTGTTTTCTACTTCTCTTTTAAAGACAATCATACATGGATCTGTTTCTACCCATTTATCAGTCGGACCGCTGTATATCACTCTTTCCGATGATATGATATTAATTTCTTCCAGATTGTAGTGAGCCTTTAGACCCTTAATTACATTTTTGACTTTCATAAGCTTCCTTTCTCAAAACAGCTCTTCCACCGTGCTGTTTAATGCTTTTGCTATCAGTTTCATAGTCGCGTATGGCGGCACACGCTTTCCGCTTTCATAATACTGATAGGCTCTTAAAGATACATTTGCTTTATTTGCAAGCTCTGTTTGTATAATCCCTTTTTCTTTTCGTTTGTTTTTTAATTTCGTATTCAATATCACCGTCCCCTTTAGTATTTGACATGCACATTTGTGCTTATCATAATTTGATTATAGCATGCACATTTGTGCTTGTCAAGTGCTTTCAAAATTATTTTTTTGAGGTGTGCTATGGCAAGTTTTTGTGAACGATTACAACAATTAAAAGTACAAAAAAATGTTATGCAAAAAACTATTGCAGCGGATAATGGACTCTCTTTACGAGCTTATCAATACTATGAGCGCGGAGAGCGGGAACCGTCTATGTCTACTCTCATAGCTCTTGCCGATTACTTTGATGTATCGCTTGACTATCTTTGCGGCCGGAGCGATAACCCTAAAATTAATAAGTGAGTGAATATAATGCTCTTTTATTGCCTTGGCACAGATAAGCTCGTTAATATAAGCGACAATATATGTGAATATAGTCCACACTGCGATTTTCGTAATAAATCCTGCCTTGTTGTTATGATGAAAAGCGGCAGCTTAGAGAAACAAATTAAAGAGATAAAGCAGTTGGCTGATTAATTTTGCTCCCGCTTGGGAGCTTTTTTCTTGTCGTTTACTGCATTATACTAAGTGAATTTACTGGTAAATTCACAAGTGAATTTGTTTTTGTCAAGGTTTTTATGTCACTTTTTGACTTGTTTTGTCTAATGTGTTGTAAATATTAAAGTTAAATGATATTATTTGCTCAAAATAATGCTTAATAAGGGGATATTTATATGAAAAAAGTAGCAATATTGGCGATTGTATTGGTTTTATTGGCTTCAATGGCGACATCGTGCGGCAGCTCATCAACATTATCTAACGATGGAAGTTTAACTCTTGGCTCTACTTTTATATGCGATAAATTTGAAATATCCTTAGCTAAAAACATTAAATGGAATAAAATTGATAACCCGTATGCCGATGAGATTTTAGGAATTCAAGCTGCCGATGTAATAGTTATACCTGTTACTGTTACAAATAAATCCACCGAAGAAGAAGACGTTGGCGGATACTCTTGTTATGACCCTAATGGCTTTCAATTAGATTATTCTATATCAGCATATTTTGATGGCCCAAATATAAGTGATTTGGGGACGTTAAACCCTGGCGAAACCAAAAATGCATGTATTTATATGCTATATGCCGGCGATGGTGTATATTCGATTGAGTTTCCTATGCCAAATGAAAATTATTACTTTTTATATTCACAGGAAGAGTATGAAAGCGCAAATACTGTTGTGAAAGTTAATGTTGTAAAATAACTGTTTTTCGGAGGTGCATTATGAAGAAAAAAATTACAATCATATTAATGCTACTGCTTGTAATGTTAATTGGTACATCATGCTTTCGCTGTGTAAGTCAAGAAGAATTTTATGCTTATACAAGTTCTTCCAGATCCTCATCGTCCTCTTATTATTCAAGACGTCCAACTTCATCAACAAATGCCAGCAGTTCCTCTAAAGAGCAAACGTCTCACGTAACTTCAAACTCAAGCGTCGCTGCTTCATCATCTTCGAAACATAACTCTTCATCCTCAAGACGCGTATCATCTGTTATTTCTAATAAAACAAAAGCTGTTGATAAAGCAAAATCTTATTTAAGATTTACAGAATTTTCTCGTGAGGGTTTAATTAGCCAATTAGAACATGATGGCTTTACACATGAAGAGGCCGTATACGGTACAGATAATTGCGGAGCTGATTGGAACGAACAAGCCTTAAAATCTGCTAAATCATATATCAGCCATTCAGATTTTTCTAAAGAAGGATTGATAGGACAATTAGAATATGAAGAATTTACTCATGAGCAAGCAGTATATGGCGCAGAAAACTGTGGTGCTGATTGGAACGAACAAGCTTTAAAAACTGCAAAGTCTTATTTAAGGCATTCTTCATTCTCTATGTTAGGATTAATAGGGCAATTAGAGTTTGAAGAGTTTACACATGAGCAAGCTGTATATGCTGTTAATAATTGTGGTGCCGACTGGAATGAACAAGCGGCTAAAACAGCTGCATCTTATTTAAGGCACTCCGAATACACACGGGAAGAACTGATACGTCAATTGGAATTTGAAGAATTTACCCACGAACAAGCTGTATATGGTGTAGAAGCCAACGGCTTATAATCTAATCATGTTCGCCATTCCTAAGTGAAAGGCCTTTTATAATGATGTTTTAAACTATCCATGAAATGATTTCTAAAATAATGATTAATAAATAAATACTACATAAGATTACAAGCAGACGATTGTTCCTTTTATACTCTTTTCTTAGTTCTTCGAGTTCCCTTAAATAGTCCTCTTTATTTTCGTATATGTATGTTATAATTTTCATGCTATAATCCTTTTCGCCCTCCCAGAGCGGAGGGCTTTTTTATCTAATCGGTAGCAAATAGAAATTCAAAAGATTTATTAAAGTAAGTACAATATGCTTTACATTCGTTAGGCCAAAATCTGCCGCTTTTCATTTTCTGACTAAAGGTATTGCGACTAACCCCAATTATTTTTCCCATCTCTTCATCGGTGAGATGGTAATATGCTTTTTGTCCTAAAAGATTAGCGTACATATTATTCTTCCTTTTCTTTTTATTTTGGCGTATCGCCAATCTATGGTCTTATTATATTCGCGATATGCCAATATGTCAAGCGGTTTTTCAAAAAAACTTGACGAAACGCCAATATTGTGATAGTATGCAAGAAAAAGGAGGCGATATTATGAATTTTGCCGAAAGGTTAAGACAGGCAAGAATTAAACGAGGTTATACCCAACAGCAAATTGCTGATAAAATGGGGATAACCAATAGCACATATTGCGGATACGAAACAGGAAAAAGGCAACCGGATGTAGCCAAAATTAAACAGTTGGCTAATATATTAAATGTTTCTGGAGATGAATTGCTCGGTACCGAATTTATAAACGATAAAATAGAACTGTTGCCACGCGAACAATCTCATATAAAAAAATACCGCCAGCTGAATGCTGACGGGCAGAGCAAGGTCGATGAATATACAACAGATTTGGTTGATAGTGGTAAATATGCTTCAGAAGAAAATATAAACACTGAAGATAAAGCTGCTTCTGTTACTGACTTCAAGCCTGCTAATAAAGGCAAGGTGCTGCATGGACGTGCTGTTGCTTTTGGCGGCGCTACAATGGAAACAGAAATTGATGAAGATACCGCAAGGGAAATTGCAGAATTAAGAAAGAAGCTTGACGAAAAGCAGAACAATAACTGAATACCAAGTTTTACCAGTGAAAAATGTCGAATTGTGCTGTAAGATTATATTATTAAATCTTATGAGGTGATTTTATGTATAATCTTAACAAAGCGGCACAAGAGTTTATTAAAAAGCATGGCCTTTTAACTGAAAGCCTTACTGTAAATAAGATAAAAGACATAATTAAATCATATGGATTTAAAATTTATGAATATGGCTGTTATAGCTCTGAGGCAGAAGAGCTTTTAAAAAGAATCGACGCGTTAGAGTATGCCGAACATACAAACAGCTTTACATATTATGATGGCAATAATATGATAGTATTTATTCGTGCGGGCTTAGGCGAGGATGACCGGCTGTCTCTATTGCTGCATGAATGCTGCCACATATATCTCGACCATCCTGCTACATGCAAAACAATAATAGATACTGATGTTAAACGTGAGCATGATGCAAATCTCTTGGCAGAGCTAATAACAAGCAAATTAAATAGGGACATTAAGGTTAAACGCGTATTATTGCCTGCTTTTTTGATTGTAGTTTTATCTGCAGTTATTATATGTTTGATAGGTATAAACATAAACAATAATCAACTTTTATATGAACGGCCAAATGTTAGCAGCAGCGAAGATAATACGCAGGTATCTGTTGCAGATCAATCCGAAGCGCTGTTATCTGATATGCCAAATGCTAACGTCCCATCGAGCGAACCGTCAATTACTAATATGTCGGTAGTTTATTGGACGGAAAGCGGCGAGGTGTATCATCTGTATAAAGACTGCCAGCATATCAGAGATTCTATAGAGGTTTTTTCAGGCACACCTGACAGCAGTGGAAAGGAAAGATGCTGCAAAACATGCTTGAGCCGAGCCGAAGAAGAAATGATGAGGGATTTTTAAAATGCCGATATACAAAATGAAAGGCAGCAAAGACGGACTGCAAAAATACCGTATCAGAATAAATTATCATGATATGTCCGGAAATGCCCGGCAGATAGACAGAGTTGCATATGGCCTTGACAACGCCAAAGAGCTTGAAATGCGTCTGAATCGCGATATAAAAAAAGAAGCTCCTGCAAGGAGATTGACCTTGCAAAAGCTTTATGATGAGTATGTTGAGACTAAAAAGCACGAGGTAAGAGAATCATCGCTTGACAAGAGCAAGCGCATATTGAAGCGGTATGTATTGTCGGATCTGGGTGAGTACCAGCTTAATAAGCTTACGCTGCCGATACTTCAAAAATGGAAGCTCAGTATTGCTAACACTGGTTTAGCACAGCAGACAAAGAAAAACATATACGGCGAATTTCACGCGTTACTTAATTATGCTGTAAAAATGGAGTATTTGCCAAACAATCCTTTAGACAAAGTAGGAACCTTTAAAGACAAGCTCACTGTAAAAAAAGAAATGCTGTATTATACTGCCGAAGAGTTTAAAAAATATCTTGCTGCAGCCCGTGAGAACGCCGAAAAGGCGGAAAAAGGCGGCGATATGTTTGAATGGCATTATTATGTATTCTTTGCTATTGCATTTTATACAGGGCTGCGAAAAGGAGAAATACATGGGCTTAGGTGGGACGATATAAACGGCGATTATCTTTCGGTAAAGCGCAGCATAACACAAAAGCTGGGCAACGGGGATAGAGAAACGCCGCCTAAAAACAGAAGCTCTATAAGAACGCTACAAATTCCGAAGCCGTTAAAGGATGTTTTGCATGAGCATTATAAAAGATGTAAAGACGCTCCAAATTTTAACGAGCAATGCAAGGTTTGCGGAATATTTAAGTCATTAAGAGATAGTACGCTGGAAAAGCGAAATCAACAATTTGCAGAAAGCGCAGGAGTAAAAAAGATAAGGATACACGATTTCAGACATTCACATGCCAGTTTGCTTGCTAACGAGGGAATAAACATACAGGAAATAGCAAGGCGGCTTGGACACTCCAAGATAGAAATAACATGGAATACATACAGTCATTTATACCCGCGAGAAGAGGAGCGCGCAATAAAAATATTGGATAAAATCGTGTAAAAAACGTGTAAGAACAAAAATTGACCCGCACAAACGTGATGTTTATGCGGGTATTTTAATTATTGGCGGAGAGATAGGGATTCATTGATTATCGATAATCAATAAATATAGCACAATATATAAATGTCAATTAATCCCATGACTATGCTGTTTTTTGCGTGTTTTAATATAAATCGCCGATATTTAATTTTTGTACAATTTTAAAGATTTCGTGTAAAAAACGTGTAAGGATTAAAAGAAAAAGAGAGTCTGCATGTCCGACTCTCTTTTATAGATTAAAATGTAATTAAACTAAGGATTTTTTGCAGTTCAGTATATAACAAGCATTGACCATTACTTAAAAGATACATATCTTGCGATTCTTTATGTGATATATAAACCAGTGAATCCAGCTTAACAAAACTACTCTTAATAAACGGTGGATTATATTTTTGTATAAGATGATTTGAGCGGAAAGCAAGTTTATGTTCTTTACCGGCGACCGATGACACATTTAATAATCCTATTTTTGAATTATCAACATATACTACTAAATAAGGTCGGTCATATTGAGGAAAAGTTCCATCCTTAAACTTAATCTTCCCTAATAATCCTTGCCCGACAATCATTTAATAAATCACCAATTTCCCGTTGTCACTGTAGATATTATAAACGTCTTCGTCAGCGTTTTGTGAAAAAGCATATAATTGTTCAAAAATATCATCTGTCATGCTGATATTTTCAGGTGAATAATAAAACACAACACCGTTTACGATTTCCTTAAAAGCTCGTTCATTTTTCAATATTTTATATTGTTCTATCACGGATTTTATCTTTTCGATTTCCGATTGCATTTCTGCGTTGGAAATAATAGACTGCTCTTTATCTTTAAAACCGTCAGAACATTGTGAACGGTTATATGCAGATTTCCAAAAATCAAATCCATGATTTAAATTTGATAATTCTTTAGCGGATAAGTGACCGAATATTTCAGATGTTAAATTTAAGATATCATATTCTTCTTGGGTTAGAGACGGCTCAAATGAACGACTTTCTTTGAGCAAATCTTGATAATTATTTTTATACTTTAATCTTACAGATTCAACTACACAACCATTTGCAAATGCCATAATAGGATCATCGAATAACGGTTCCCCTCTTTTTGCAATCGAAATTAGATTTGCAAAAAATAATAGCTTCTGTAATTTCATATTTCCGTCATAAGTATTAGGATTAGTATCCAAGCCTTGCCTTATAAAATATTTTGCATAATCTAAAGCTGTTAACATTTGACCACCTCCCATATGTATACTATCTACTCTTTCGTCATTAGTATAGCATTCATTTCTAAAAAAATCTATAATTTTTCGCAAAAAAGTTTTAATAGGCACAATACGCCACCTCCCTTTTATTATTCCCTTAAAATCATTTCTAAGTTGCATAAAATAGTGCAACATATAAATTTTTATTTTTATAATTAATAGCCAATAACAATATATGTAAATTTCACGAAATGAAACACAAAAAAGCGGGTAAGCTTTGAATAAGCCCACCCGCTTTTTTTGTTTAACATTTTCTATTTAAGGCAATGCTTATTACCCCATTAGTTTTTCAAAAGTGTTCTTACCTGCGGCGCCGTCAGGGGAAATACCCTTTGCAGCCTGAAAATTCTTTACTGCCGAAAGCGTATTATCTCCAAATATGCCGTCTATATCCCCAGGATTAAATCCGCTGCAGTATAATGCAGACTGAAGTATGTACGTTATATTTCCCTCAGCGTTCTTCCTTACCGTCACACATGCAGCCTTTGTCTTCGCACCCCATATTCCGTCCACGGTAAGTCCTCTGCCAAACTGCGTATTAAGCTCCGTCTGCAGGCCGGTCACAAGCGCCTTTTTCGTCTTCGGACCGTATATGCCGTCGACAGCTATTCCACAGCCGTATCTATCGTTCATCGCTGACTGTATATTCCTTATCACTCCATCGCCTGAGGCTGTCTGCGCATCGCCGCTGGCTGTATTGTCTTGCTGCGCATTGTCAGAAATATTATCGCCATACATCTTAAGTATGCCCGACGCTATAGCTCTTCCTGCCGCATCGCAGTCAAGCCGTGACATGTCATCCGGATTGTTTATAAAGCATACCTCTATCAGCACTGCCGGTGCAGTTGTCCTCCGTATTATGCCGAAATAGTCTTTCCCTGACGACCCTTTCTTCGTCTTTATCCCTCTCGATTTATATCCCAGGGCCGTGATTTCATTCAGTATATTCTCCGCAAGTTCCTTGCCCTTGCCGCCCGTTATGCTGTAATAAACTTCTGTGCCGGTAGCGGGCGTGCCGGAGTTTGAATTAAGGTGGATTTCGGCAACATAATCTACTCCGGCGCTGTTGGCCGTATTCGCGTCGTCGGCAATGTCGCGGCTTACATCTGATATGCGGTTGGTTATAGTCTCATAACCTGATGCGTTAAGGGCATTTATTGCCGCCGTGGCAATCTTAAGAGTATAGTCTTTTTCAAGCTCCCCGTTTTGTCCTACGGCTCCGCTGTCGGCTCCCCCGTGTCCTGCATATATCGCTATCTTTCTCATCTATTTCTCCTTTCACTAAAATAACTTTTATTATTTATTTACAGACGCTTCTACTTCATCAGCAGAAACAGTTCCGCTTTTAATGGCGGATTTTACATCGTCGGCCGCCTGCGCAGCTTTGGTGAAAGAGTTGTTTTTCCACCAGCTCCAAATAGATACGGCAACGGTAACGAGAGTTGATACGAAAGCGTATATCTCGTCGTCGGCAAAGGGTAAGGGATTTAACCCGCACATCACTATTATCTGATTTATCAGCGATATGCCTAACACCACTGTCCTTATTATCGTGTCTGTCTTTATGCTTGACATTGTTATTCCTCCTGTTCTGATTTATATACTACAAAGTTCACTGGTGTATCAGCACAAAGTGGCTTAGTAACAGAAATTTGGCTGTTTGATAAAATAGTGTAATCTGTTGTAGGTATTAACTTCATTCCATTTATAAATACTTGTAATATATCAAGACTACTGTTGTATTGAGAAATATTAATTGGTATATTGCTTTCATCGTCTTCCGATGTTATATACGTACTCTCATAGCAACGTACAATCACTAAATTTTGTACGGCATCTTTTACACTTTCAAACCATGCCTCATATTCCGATGTGATTTGTGCCATAAAAGTATTATAGTTCGATTGGTTTTGAGCAATTAATTCTTCATATCCTGACTGATATTGTAAATAAGCATCAGTTAAATCAAGTTGATCAATAACTCCAGTTACATAACCGCACACGTTACTATCTGGTCTTGTATCTGTAATATTACCTTGAGATATAATTGCAGCCTTTGCAGCAACTCGGACTGTGGCGAGCGATAATTCTTCGACATAATTATCGTTTGTGCAGGCTGGCGCCACTGGATTTGACGCAGGGGTGCCTTTTTTTACAATTAATGTTGTGTTTCTAACTCCATCCGAAATGTCTTTATGTAGTACAATTCTGTCAATCCTCGACAGTGCTATATCAGATGCATCTATTTCCAGTGGCTCTATGGCATCTATTTCAATCCATTTTCCGTCACTAAAATATGCTTTGCCCGGACTTACCTGTACTGTCATGGTATTATTAGATTTTACAACAAGGCTATCTTTGTAGTTTGCTAAAACTCCATGTGTCAATATTCCAACAAAATATTTCGACATGGTTTCTGCATTGTATTTTCTGTCTCCGTTGTTAGAGTTAAAATAGCCTGTGGTAATTGCCATTAAAATTCCTCCCCTGTGCTTAAAGTTGGCAAGCACGAATAACCGTTTTCATCTTCGCACTCAACAATTTCTAAAATTTGTGCTTTTGCGCTTATACCATAGTTGCTTTCTATTTGCACAAAGTCGCCAACAAAAAAATGCGTCTTATAGATATATAATTCGGTGCTTACAATTTGGCCAGAAAATGCAGTCGTTTCGTTTTTGTCGCCTAAGGCTTCTTTTCCTTTTTCACATAGTTGTAAATTATATTCTTCTTCTGAAATTTCTCCGTCATTACTTGATATATTTTTAGCATCAACAAATAGCTCATACCTATCTAACCATTTGGCAGTACCTATCGTTTGTGATTTTCGGTTTTTACCTTCTCCTTCTCCGGCTACATATGCAACATTTTTAAGCTTGCTTTTATCATATACATACTCTGTTGATATTAAATTATCATATGACGGTGAAAACATAACAAAAGGCACAGAATTTTGGCCTGTCGACCTGTCTGTACCCTTATAAATATTAAAGACTATAACATTTGTCAATTTGTCCAAAGTGATTTTAAAGCCATAATTATAAGTAGTGCATATTTCTTTAACCGCTTCTAACAAATTATCTCCCGTCATTTGCATATTAATTGTTTCAGTAAAATTATTAGAGGGTCCTAACAAAAAATTTGGAATACGGCGGCCATCTATTTCAGGGCTAAACGCGTTGTCTGTAATAAGTTTTCTTATCGCATTTTCGGCTGTCCCGCTTAATATTGTTTGGCCCCATACTATACGACGTTCTAAAAGGCTTTCAACCGACCTTCCTGTAACTGTAAGATAATTTCCGCTTTCCTCACTTGTGCTAAGCACTATCTTTTCTATGATACATATCATATCATCGTCGTTGCGTATTATTACATTATCTGCCTTAAGTATTTCAATATAATGTGATGTTGCCGGCACATATAATTCAAAATCGCCAACATCTCGAAATCTTCGTGTCCATATAATTGAGCAATAATTATCTATTATGTCGATTAGCTGATATTCGGGAGTTAAAACATATAAATCCATATTTTATACCCCCGCATAGCTATTATAAAAACTAAATCTTACTTCAAGTGAATTTGCTCCGTCGTCACATTCATACGAGAAAATGTTGTCACCCAAATCAAGTTCAAACCAAACAGAACCCATTACCAATGAATTAATTATATTGCTCTTTTTTCCGTCCCTTGTCAGTGTTACACTTTTAGCATTGCGATTTGTATTAATAGTAATCTTGTCTTTTGGGTGCATATAGTAAACAAGTGAAAACATTTCTCCAGTCGCAGTTCTATATATTGTTGGATTTGAAACATAATCATCCGCTATAAGGTCTATTATCATGCCTACTTCAACATCGCCGTAGTTAATTATATTAACTGTACTTGTTTTATTTATACGTGAAAATTCTATTCCATCTGATGGGATTGCAAAAGGGAACTCAAACAATCCCTCTGTATCAGATACATCAGCATTTGAAAGAATTTGGCTTTTCCAATATGGTTCAAGGCATGTAATACTTATAATAAGAGTTTGGCTAATTTCAAAAAGCGAGCCATCTATACTATCAACATAACCATCGATATAAACGTGCTTCATACCATTTTCATAATATAGCCGTATTTTCTTTTTAATTGGAAAATATTTATATAATGCATTTCGATTTGCCTCAACCGGCAGTAAAGGCGAAATAGTTATAATTATATTACGCGTTTCTACTCGTGCGCTGTTGTAAATGGCTCCGTCAACCATAGCTACGGCAGAACTGTTGATTGTTGCAATAGGTGGTGTGAGTCCGTCTATACTGCGGATAACATAATTTTTGTTACCTGTTAATGTTAATGATTGATTATTTTGATTTTCAACTGTTAGACTGTATATGGCTCATACCCCCTTAATGGCAGCAAAAATGCGTTTTGTGTCACGATATATATCAAGTCTGTTAAGTGGTTTAGGGCTTGTATTATACTGATTAATGACAAAACTTTTTGACCCTGCTGCTCCATTGTAACCACTACCAGTTACATTAATGCCTGATTGTAAATCTGCATTAATACTTGCAACACTTGCTCTTGCTGCAACACTTGCATTATTAGTCATTTCTCTTATTGCGGATATTACACTTTTACCCTCGTCCTCAATACCAATGGCCATACCAAGTGGTATCATTTTACCTATTTCATTTCTAAACCATCGTGATGGTGAATGTATTCCAAACAGCTTTTTTACTTGGTCTGCAAGGTCACCCCACAGCCCCTCAAATGTCGCTAATAACCCCGGCTGATTTTCCTCAGCACCTTCACCGATACCGTCAACGATACTTCCGCCTATCCCTTCAAATTCTTCTTTAGCTTTTTTAGCCTGCTCTTCGGCAGTTTTTACCATATCTTCGGTAACGCCCTCAACGCCGGAGCTATACCACTGACGCATTTGTATTGCAAAATTTGCTGTATCCTGTACTTGCTGACGCAGTATCCTTGCTTGCTCTTCTGCGGATTCATTTGCAGTATCATCAGCGGTTTTAAAGGCCTGATTTTGCCCGTTAAGCAATTCTATTGCTTTTTCGGTTTCTCCTTGAAGAATATATGTACTTGCCTGTTCATACTTACCTATATCGCTGTAGCACTCTTTTACTGCTGCTTCAGCTTCGTTGTATGCCTGAACTAAACCTTTGTTGCCTTCTGTACCATCACCGTTTAATGCAAGTTGTACTCCGGCTATGGTATCCTGAATATTTTTCAACTGCTTTTTTTCTTCGCGAGAAAGGCCCTGTGTCTTTTGCTTCTCAAGCCATACTGCTTCTGTTGCCTGCAGCTCTGCTAATTCACGTTCTTTAGCAACCATTTGTTCATAAGCTGTAGACATGGCCTGTCTTAGTGTCATCTCATTTTTAATGGCTTCTTCATACATTGGGCGGTAGCTTTCAAGCAATATTTCAGCCTTTTTCGCCTCTATCAGTCGATAGACCTCATCGCTCATTGTGCCATACTGCTCAATGATATTGCCGTTCATGCTGTATTCGGTGTCAAGAGCATTATTCAACTCTTTCAGAATAAAATCAGCTCTTGCTTTGTCGGCTTCTTTTACCTTGCCGTTTTGGTCAACAAGTGTTTGTAATTCTCCATACAACGCTTGTACGTTTTCCATTTGAGCCAAATCAGCGTCAGCGGCCTCTTTGCTTTCTTCTTTTAATTCTTTATAATCTTGTACTGTTTCTTGAAGTTCCGCCTGATAATTATTTTGGCTTTCTATCCATTCATCTGTATCTTCTGTTTGGTCGCTCATCGCTCCGCTTAATGTTGCTATTCCGCCAACAAGCAGACCAATTGCTGTAACCACAAGTCCTATCGGATTAGCGGTAAGAGCTGTATTCCATGCATACTGTACTCCTGTTGCAATTTTAATTCCACCTGACAATCCAGAGACAGCACTTGCAAAACCAGATACAATAGATTTTATAGCCATTGCGGCTTTTAATGCCTTAAACAAACCGACAGCAGTTGCTGTTACACCAACTAAAGTATCAAAGTTTTCCGCAACAAACCCGAGAGCTTTTGACAGCGGTGGCAAAACGGTCTTTGCTAAATTTGATAAAGCTTTGGTAAAATCTTTAATAGTGCCATTCTTTTCCAGTTCATCAAGAAAATCTATTATAATAGGGACTAAATCGTCTTTAAAAGCTGCTGCCGCCTCGGATTTGACTTGCCTACCTAAGGTTTCAAACTCCTTAGTCACACTGGACATTTGCACTTTGTCAAGTTCTTCCATAGCGCCTTTGGTTTCGGAAATTGTACCATTTGTATCAGTTAATGCTTTAACCGCATCAGCGCCAAGGTCCTCCCACATTGTTCCAAACAAATCTACGCCGGCTTGATTTTGCTTGACTTGGTCATCTAAAGAATAAAGCTTTGTTAAAACCTCATCTGTAGCCTGCTTAGCGCTTTCGCCGCCTGCCGCAAATTTTGCGCGCATCTCATCGGCATTAAGACCTAATATTTCATATGCCTCTGTCGTAGTTTTTGAAGTATCTTTAACTCTTATGCCAAATTCTTTGTAAGCATCGCCAAGCTTATCAACGGAAAATGTTCCGCTTTCAGCACCATTTATCAGCGAGTTGAAGAATTCCTCGGCTGTGTTACCCATATTTGCGTAATGTACGCTATACTCATTTATGGTGTCAAGTAAATCGCCATTTTTATTTAAGCCTTGTTGCGCGCCCTGAACTATAAGGTTATATGCTTCTTTACCGCTTACTCCAAATTGGTCCATAAGCATATTTACGGCACGCATCGTCTCGGTAAAATCAAAGCCAAACGTATCACGCAGCACAATAGCGTCTTTTGTCAGTTCTTTAATTGCACTGGGGTCTGTTTCTTTTGTCGACTGTACAACCGCAGACATCGCATCAGCAATATCTTCTATGCTCTCGCCGTAGTTTTCGGCGTACAGATCATCAATCTGGTCTTGAAACTTTCCAATTTCAACTGTCGACATGCCGGTACGGGCTTGAAGCGTAGTATACGCTTTGTCTGACTCCGTTATAAGGTCTTTAAGTGCTCCAATCGCGTTTTTTATTCCATCGGCAACTAAGCTTGACAAAGCCCCTTTAGTAACAGTGAAGCCATCACTTAAATCTGTGGTAGATTTATTAGCATCTTTAGCTGCGTCTGAATAATCGCTTAACTCTTTATCAGCATCTTCAAGTTCATCGGCATAATTTCGTATTTCTTTTTGAGTTTTTGCTACGGCAGCTTCTTGATTGAGAATTGTTATGCGTAATTTATCAGCAGCACTTCTGTTGCTATCCTGTTCCTTTTCTACATTGTTTAGTGCAGTTTGATATTTTTTAGCCTCAGCGGACGTTTCGCCAAATTGGGCGGCGGCCTCTTCATACTTTTTTCGTAAGTCGTCTGCTCGCTTACCATTTTCTTTTTCTGCTTTTTCAACAGCCTCTAATTGTTTCTGATAGCTTTCCAGCTTGCGGTTTTCCGCATCTAATACCGATTGCAGCTGTTTTAATTTAGCTGATATTCCGTCAGCCGATTTCGTCCAGTCATCCATGCCAGCAGTAGCGGCCTTAAACTCTGCGTTTGCAAGCCGAATGTTTTTATTTGCTTCTGTAATGCCTTTTTTTAACTCTGTTAGGTCGACTTTAAATTTTGTAGTAATATTTTCTTCCAAACAATCACCTGCCGATTAAAACCAATTATCACTGGCGGGAATAATTACTTTATCTCCGGTTTTTTTATCTCTTTGCACTTTGTTATTTAAACGGTTAACAAGCAGTATCACTTCGCTAAATTTTTCCCGCCTTATTACAAGCGGAGTAAGCGCGGTGAACTTCTCGCAAAGCGTGCATTGTAAATCAAAAAGCGATTCGTAAAGGGTGGGAGAATTTAAGCTCCCACCCTTTCTCAGTTTTTTGAGGAATTACTGTTTAATTCTTTCAGAGCAAAAACAAAAATATTTATGAAAAGCGGTATAAGCTCTTTTACTTTTGTTCTCCTCAACTCATCGTTTGTTACGCCCTCAAACACATCTTTAAGTAAGGGCTTTAAAATAGGTATTGCTTTAATAACAATTTTTGCTATTTCAGTTTCGCTGTTGAGCTTTTCCAAATCGATTATATTTAGCAAATCTTCAACTGTGCCAAACATAATATCAAAGGTCTCCGCCCTATATGTCTTTTCTATTGCTTTCCCGTTATAAATATTTAGTTTAAGCTCCAAGTTTCTTCCTCCTTACTCTTTGTTAGGTGTAGTAGCAGTTGCTTTGGCCGCTTTAGCTATCGACATCTGCGTTTTGGGCGTTATAGTATCTGGTGTTGTCACTTCTTCAAAAAATGTGCTTGCATCGATTTTGCCCTCTGATACGTTAACTTTTATAGCTTTCGACGGCGCAGTTTCGTATGTAACCGCGCCTTCCTCGCCCACAATAGCCTTGCCTTTTGTAAAAGCATGAGTTGTATAGATGCCCGTGTAAGTAAGTTGGGTGCCTGTACCCTCGGTTCCATCATCTTTCGTTTTTGCTATGTCATCCGGAATAGAAAAAGTCCCCTTAAACCGCCATGCATAATATTCCGATAGGTCGGTGTTCTGCGATTTATATCCAAGAGCCACATACGGCGGTGTTGCTCCTACATCCGAAAAAACCCCAGTTGAAGGGTCATATGATTTGCCGGTAATTTCTGCAAGCGTCTCTAAATCAATAAGAGAGCCAGTGATTGATATCTCATCGGCGCCCTCTGAATTAATATTTACCGCCGGCATATTGTCATAATAATGGGCTTCATTTGAAGATGTTGTCGCTTTTGAGATCTCTGCCACAGATATAAGATGCTTAACCTCACCCGTTGTGTATTCTGTAGCATCATCTTTGATTACAAGTGCATAAACAAGGTCATTTGCGCCACGCTGTTCAACAGGTGGTCTCTTTATCAAAGGCATATTTTGTCCTCCTTAATAATTTTCATAAAAATAGGCAGTAATCATCCGACCAGTATGAGAAATGACATCAGATTTAATATCTTCGCCCTTTCCCCAGACTTCAAACCCTGCCTTTTTAAGTAATTCTTTTGCTCTTAAAATTTCTGTTTCGACCAAAGTCGGATTGCTGCTATAAAAGTAAAGCCAATAACCCCATTCGCAAATAGATGCGTCATTATCAAATGCTTTTGTATCATTGGCTTGAAAATTCCAATAGGTGAAAAACGATTCCGGATATGCCTCATTATCGTTTAGACTACCTTGTAAAAAAATAGGATATCCGAGAGGCTCAATAGCAGCGATAAGCTGTTTAATCATTTCATCACCTTTCTTAAATAATTTCTGAAAATGTCACCTTGAATTTCTGATATTTCTTTTCGGGTTTTGTTTCCGAAAATAGCATTGTATAGCTTTTTATCTGGCGACATTCTTGGTGTACCATACATAAGAAAAATGGACGGCAAGCCGCCGTCCGAAATGTCAAATCCGACACCCATTTCAGCAATGCTTCCTGTCCATTCGACCTTATCTTGATAATGTAAAGACCGTTCTGTTTGCCCCGTGCGATTGTGTACTGCCATAGCGCTTTCAAGATTTTTATGCACATAATGCTTACTTTCTATAAGCGCCGTTTCGGCTGTATCATTTGAGTCTTTGCCAAGCTTTTCAAGCTTATTTAAAATTTCGGCAAATCCATCAAAATTAAGAGATAGTTTGTTTTTAGGCATAACCTTTTACTCGTTTAACTTTAAAGTTTAAAAACTGATTGCGCAGATTAATGTTTTCGGGTTCACCAACAATGTCATATTTTGCATCTGTGGCTAAAACTTTTATGCGACAATTAGATTTTATTTCTGGCATATACCATGTTGTAATATTTGCAGTATCTTCTACAGAATAAACCCCATTTACGGTTGTTTCAGTCCCGCCGTATGTTTGAAAGCTCCCGTTAAATGTAATGCCAGCATTTTCATCATATTTTTTTGTTTTTACGCCATTGACAGTTTCGTAAATTGGGGTTAGCAAAAGCATAGCAACATTAAACGGTGTAGTTGGCTTAAAATCAGCTATTTTCAGCACGCCCTTTCAAACAGACTTGAGCCGCTCTTTGAAAGAAATACGGGGAGAGCGTTGTGCCGCCTGCTCCGTAATTCCACAAATCAGCTACTCCCCGACTTATTAATCCAGCACTTTCATTAGATTCCAAAAAGTCAGTACTTGTGCCGCCAGCGGCAAGGAACCTTTTAACTTCATCTATGTAATTTTGCAAGGCGGCATCTTGATAATTGCCTGTAATACCAAGACTGTCTTTTACCTGCTCTAATTGTGTCATGTTAATCAGCTCTTCTTTTCGCTTTTATCAAGAGACGATCCCTCTGCTTTTAAGTTGTGTGATAATCTCATTAACCTTTGTAGCTATTGTCGCTGCATCCGCGCTTTCAGGTGTGGCAATTAGTTCAACGGCTGTTATTGTCCCAGTCATTCCGTCTCCTATGGCTGCCACGCCGTTTTCCAGCTTGTTTAATTTATCTTTTGTGATAACATCGCCTGTGTTCCACGTAGTAGGTGTATATGCCATTATTTAACCGCCTTCCTTGTTGATTTTTTAGCAGTAATATCCTGCAATACGGCTTCATCAACTTTCGCCGTGTCAACCATTGGGTTTATCCCCCCGCTTTTTTTTTAAGAGTTACGAGGGATGACTTGTCTACTACCTTGCCGTCTATGCTCATAACAGCCTTTGTACGCATATCTTCTGTATCCCAGTCTTGTTTACGCTGCACACCCATATCATATATTGTATTAAGTACATAATCCTTAAAATTGAAAAGGAATGCAAAAATATTGCCGTCTGCAAAATCCTTAACGTGCTTAGTTATAATGACATCTCGACCAAGCAAAGTGCGTTCAGGTTTGCCCTCAAGCCCATAATTTATTCTTGCAACCGGCTGACCGTTGGCATCTGTCAAGCCTATGAAACTCATAAACGTCTTTTTATTCATGCACCATTTTACATCTGCCTCGTACTCTTCCGGTACAGCAGCTTCAGCATCCGTTAATGTGTTATATGCCAAATTTTCAACCTCAAGCGCCTGACCTGCTTCTGGTGTTTCAACAAGAATGCCTTTAGGCTGAGATACTCCAGTGCCGTTAACTATAAGGTCGTCTATCTTTTTAATCATTGCACTGGAAACCTGCTCAACAAACTTGGTTTCAAACGCATCAATAGACATTGTAGAAACTTCCATAGACATAGAAATCTCACAACGAAGCTTATAGTATGTAAACGTAATTGAGGTTGTTGTAGCTTTAATTGGGGTCGAGCTTTCACCTTCTCCCACAATAGATGCCGTTACGTTAAAATTAGCAACTGGTATCTGCACACCAGAAGCATAAGAAGTCTTTGTGACTTCACCATATATTTTTCCAGCTTCTTCAAGTTTTGAAATTATACGGTTAACAATTACTGTTGGGATTGTTCCGGGAACATCAGTTGTAAGAGTGTTTGCACGAACCTCTTCTGGTATTGGCTTTCCAGTCATTACATAGTCTTTAAATGCGGAACGATACTCCATAGAATTTATTCCTGTGTCTGCATTCCTTATATTGCCTGATACCATTTGGGCACTTGTTATTGTCTGCATTGGCTTAAATTCGCGTGTATTGTTTTCACCGCTTTCATCTGCGCTGCTGCCTGTATCTTCATTTTCTATATTTGCCAACTGGTCTTTTGCTTCCTGCAGTTCAGTAAGTATTGCATCAAGCGTTGCGCCAAGAGCACGTACCTCATCGGCGCTTGTCGCGTTTTTTATCTGTGTACGTAATTCTTCTGCCTTGTCCTTTTTTGCTTTAATGACTTTTTTTAAATAATCTTTCACTGTTTTACCTCGCTTTAAATAAAATTTCTGCCTTTAATTTTTCAAGCTCTAAAGCAGTATCCACCGCTTTTGCACGATTTTGGCGTTCGTTCTCCAGCGTCCGCCGCGCATTATCCAATGTACTTTTATCTCGTGCATTTATTTCAGTCGCTTCATAAGCGGGAAAGGTCACCGCGCTTACTTCGACGACAGTACTAATAGACTTAATATGTCGAGTAGGATAATTGCTTTCTAAGTCTTCCCATTCTTCGTTATCAACGCCGAACATAAACGACATACCTGTTATATCCCCACGTTGTACAGCGCTGTACAATGCTCTTGCGTCTGTATTGTTTTCCACATCAAGATCGACACGAATTGCCATGCCGTCATTATCAACCGTCAATTGCATCGTAGAATTTTCGTTATTTCTCCTTGAACGAGCAAGAGGAATTTTGTTAGTATCATGGTTAACCAAGAAGCGCACATCCTTTAAATCAGCGTTTTTAAGTGCGCCTCTGTCTATTATTTCTGCAAAATATCCTAAATCTGTTTTGCTCTCATACACTATTGGACGACCAGTGATAACAGAACCATGTTTTTCATCCTGTCCAGCTCTTATTTCAAAAGTGTAATTTCGTCTAAACAATTCACTCATTTAATTCATCTCCATTTATTGCTTCGTTGCTTTCTGCGGATCGTTCACCTACTTGATATGTGGCGGCGTTTTGTACATCGACATAATTAAGCGACTGCATACGCACACCGTCTAACTCAGCAAGCGGCTTTAGGCCAAATGCGATACGCTTTTCATTTTCATAAAGCGCACCCGAATCGCCAAGCAGACGTATCATCTCAAGCTTCTGAGCAGTATCCATAAATATAAGTTCGTGAGGATAAAAAATAATCTTGTTACCAAAACCGCGTTCGCGGCTGGTAAACAAGATTTTCGTAAATTCCTGTGAAATTGATATTATAAGCGGCTCAAGAGTTTTTTGATAAAAAGCCTCATACTGCGCTTTTGTATAATCTCCTGTTAAAATAGGAAGTGACACGCCAAATTGCCTTAAAATTTTCTCGTCTATAAACTTTAGTGTCGCATCATCTACAAGAGCTATTTGGCGATTAATAGGAATAAACTCACCATTAATGTCCAAGCCTAAAAAGCCGCTTTCGTTAGCACGAAGCTTTTTTTCGAGGTCTGAAATGTTTTTTTCCATTACTCCGTCGTCAAGCAAAGTATTATATTTGATAACACCATTTATTGCAAACGAGCTTTTTAATGCTTTGCCAGTGCCCTCAAGTAATGTATTGTTAAGCTGCAATATTTTTAGCAAAGCATCGTTGTCAGGTTGACCTGCAGAATTTCCACCCATAAGCTCATTAACGCTAAACCGATACTTCAGGTGAATTACATCGGACCTCTTTAATGTTGTTGTATAGCCGTTTGAAAATGTAAATTTAATATATAGCTCTTCACTTGTGTCTTGCAAAAAATCAACCTGTACTGGCTGTATTGGCCAAAGTCCAGTATATTTCTTTATTTTTTCTCCGTGGATACCTTTTGTTGTCTCATATGTAGGTATGACAAATGAATTATAATTTAAAAATAATTGCCAAAATATCTTCTCTATTAAATCACTTTGCGTCATTATAGGATTTGGATTATCTAATATTTTCTGCACTTCACTATCAATAGGAATTTCATTCGCTCCATTTTTTCTCACATGCTGTGGCGTTAATTTTTTTAATTCCATTACAATACATAGTACAGCCTGTTGTACAACATCAGAAGCATAGATATCCTGCCCAAATTGGGAAAAAACAGGTGTGGTGCCATCAAGCATTTTTGCATATGTCTGATTTTCTTTTTTCTTATGGCCTTTAAAAAAATCCGTAATCCAGCCCAATCTATCACCTCAAATTTTTAGCAAACTCACTGCGATATCGTCTGTAAACTTCGTATAGAATTATTAGTGATATCGCACCATCTATACGACGTGAGCGCTGATTATTCACTTTAACGCACATACAGTTCCCTAAATTATCCATCTCCATTGCAGCATTTCCCAAGCACCACATATCTATTTCATTGTTGTTATAATTTATCAAACGGTCTTTTAAATCTGCTTCGACAAGTTTCATTGGGTTTGACATTACAAAACGGTTTTGATAAATCATTTCATGGTAAAAGCCATATGCGTCCATTCTTTTAAGGAATTCTTTTGCATATCTTTGGTCATATCCACACATATATGTTCGTAAGTCATACTTTTTATATAGCTCATAAAACCAATCGGCTACTTTTGATAGCTCAATTTCATTGCCCTCATGAATTGTCAGCAATCCTTGCTTTGCCCACTCTGAATATTTGGCACCTGCTTCTTTATCGTCTGAATTATTAAGCTTACTTTCAGGTATCCAGTAATGCTGATAAATGTACTTGGTTTTATCATTAGGCTTCATAAGTAGTATTTTTGCACTTGTAAGGTCTGTAGTTTCAGAAAGGTCAACTGCTCCGAGGCAAAGGCTTCCACGAAAATCTTCTATGCTAAATTTAGCATCATATTTATAGTCCTCTTCCATTAACCAAGCCTGCGCATTGTTTTGCTTTATATTAAAATCCTTGCATAACGTGTGCATACGCGCAGATTTTTGTATTTTGGCCGTTGCTATTTCTCGCCGCAAGAAACTCCATTTTTTTATAACACCGAGCGACGGATTTGATTTATACCAGCTGCTTTCATCTTGCCATATTTCTTGCTCACTATCCTGTGTATAAAGCCAAGGCAAAAAGGCATCATCATCTATTTCATCATTTAAAACACTACGTGCGTAAATTAATTTCTCATCTAAATAACCGTCATTTATAAATCCCTCGGTCGTAAGATTTATAAACAGCGGCTCATCTTTAGCAGACATTGATTTCCAGCATGCAGCAGCTATTTCATCATTGCGGGCATCATGACTTTCATCCATAAAAACTTTATCAATGTTTCGGCCATCCTTGTTTTGTGTCTTGCTTGACATTTTAAATATTTTAGTATCATTACTAAGATTAGTTATCTGGCTTAAGTTTTTCTTTGTCCAACGACTTTTGGGGTCTATGCGCTTGCGCATTCCATCTATTTCATTCCAAATAAGTCCGGCCTGTCTATCGTCATTGGATGCGCAGACAATATCCATGCCGCCGTCGCCAATACGCAAGTCTGTGTGTCCATCTGCAGACATTAATGTCGATTTTCCGTTTTTTCTTGCAACAAGTAGCAAAACATCCTGAAATCGCCTTATCCATTTATTTAACTCATTGCTATATTTTTTAAAAGAATAAATTGTTTCGATAAAAGCTTTTTGCCAAAGCATTAACTGTACCGGCTGCATATAAAATGGCTTTTTGCCTTGCAGGCAGAGGCATTCCATAAATGCAATTCTTTTACGCGCTTCTGTAACATCATATTTATACTGATTACTATTTAAGTCGTTTATAAGTTTAAATAATTCAGTTTTAATTTCTCTGCCAGCAATAATTTTTCCGCTTTTAATGGCATTATAATACTGCACCAAGTACAGTTCATCGGATTTCATAGGACAAACTCTCCATGAACTCTGCAACAGGGTCACGCTCGGCGCTTTCAATTTTGCTTAATACAGATAGCAACACTTTTGCAATATTTGTATATGATTGTGATAACTCTTTGTATTGCTTTTGTGCCGGCGTACTTTCTTGTTTTGCAGTGTTTTTGGGATGTATTCTAATAAACGGCAGTTTTTGAAGTTCCTTGAGCTTTTCTTCTTGAAAAACAAATTCATCTATTAAATTTATAATAAGAATGCGCTGATTTTCATCAACGCATTCAAATATTTTAAGCAGCTCCTGTTTCCTTGTCATACACAGATTACATAACCCTCAAAAGCTTCTAAATTTGCAATGTCCACATTTGTACCGTTAACTGCCAAATATGCCACAACCTGCTCATACACAGTGCCGTTTTTCCTAAAAACTGCAAGTGGAGATTTACCACCCGCTTCTAATGACAGTTTTTTGTAAGTTTGCGTGCCAAGCGTTGCATCATCAACCCAGTCGTCGCTTGCAGTAAAATTTAATTTTGTAAACGAGCCGGGTAAATTTACATTCATGGAACCGTCGTTACCAATTACTACATTACCGCCGTTCTTAACACCGCCAAGTGTGTCACCTGCTATCGGCAAAGAATAGTTTTGCAGGCCAGCAAGCTTTTGCTTTTCTGATGTGGTGTAGTCTTCAGTCGATAACTGTTTTCCCTCTACCTTGTCTACTTTATTATTTAGCTCGTTTTCGACTGATGTAAATTTTGTTGTAACATCATCACCCAATTTAGCCAATGTAACCGCTTTATCAGCCAAATTAAATGATATTTTATTGTTAGAAGTTACGGTAATTGTACCTGATGTCGTTGTTTCACCAGTATAAACATCAATAAATGCAGATAGGCTAACTCGTTGCTCTGTGCCATCTTCATTAATTAAAACTATTTCTTCCGTTTCTTCATCAAGATAAAAGTTAACAACGACCTTTTCAAGCAATGTATCGACTTCACTGGTCGAGCCATCATACTTAGTTAAAGTAATAATTCCTGTTTTATCATCTATTACAAAGCCTTTAATTACAGATGCCAGCTGCGTTTTGGTCTGATATTCACTGTCATTGGTTAGGTCGCTAACATTGACTGGTATATCACTTGTATTAGCTTTTTCGGTATCTAATTCTGAAAAATTATTGTTAATAGCCTCAATGTTTTGGATTACAAATCCACCGAGTTTAATACTCTCCATAAAAGCACCTCTTAAATTTCTGATATTATTAAATTTCCGTCAAACGGTTCATCTGACCATAAAAGGAAGTCTCCATTAATTAGTATCTTGAATTGGTACCATATGTTTCCCTCAGTGCCATTTTCTGTCCGAGTGACTTTATTAATTAAATACCGCTCACCAAGATTATGTATGGTGTGCGGTATAGTAAGCTTATATCTTTTTATTTCAACCTCAAAATTATCCTTTGTAAAATTTATTTGGAATATTTTTTTATTGCTGGACCTTATTACGCGCACATCGAATATTGCCTGCATTTTTTGCGCTGATATATTTGCTCTGATTTTGGACTGCGCAAGTTTACCTTGTAATGTTTGTGGCATCTACATCACCCGCATTCTCTAATACTTTAAGCAGTCCGTCATCTCTATTGATAATTGTATATGCATCACCGTTAGAATACACTATTCCAAATTCAAAGGCATACACATCCGGCATCAAAGACAATTGTTTGATTTTAAAATGCTTATCTGCCTGTCGTATATTCACAAGGTTTTTATTAGTCGCATCACGATTGCTAACTAAAAAGAACAATTTATCGCCGTCCTGCAGCTCATATTCTTCTCCGTCTCTATTTATGATGACGGCATCAAATTCAAACGTACGTCCCGTGACACCCTGCAGCACAACGTTTGCCATCTTTTCACTCCTTGTCTTATGTTTATGTATCTCATTGCAAAAAAACAAACTTTGCCAAATTTAAATCTTAAAAACTTTGTTTTTAGGGTTCGTGCAAAAATGCAGTTCACCTTCCAGTCCTAAAACAAAATAAAATTTATTATAATGTGGGGGGACTATGGCTGAAATATTTCAAAATAATCCTCTATGTACTTTATCCAGTCTTTATTGTGTGCTCTACTAATACATGTTTCTTTGCTTTCTTCTATATAAATTAGTTCTGCACCCAATCTATCGGCAGCCCGCTCTCTATCTATTCGTAATGGATAACCACCTATTACCCATGCGTTATCCCATTTGCCTATGCGCATCCGAACTATATCCAACAGACAATCTCTTACGCCAAAGACACACTGTTTAAGCTTTGCTGGCTTATCATATCTTTTATTAACACTTATCATCTGCCATATGTTATCTATATCTATAACTATATCGCTATGACCGGCGTTGTTATGTACAAACGTCGTCTTCCCAGCGCATGGAGCCCCATATACAATATAAGCTTTGCGTACTGCGTACCCATATCGATTATGTATCTCGTTGTGGCATTTAAAATGTATAAGCTTAATATTATCAGGATTAAGAGATATGTTGCAATCATTAACATTTGTCGGCGTAAGCTCTATAACATGATGACCTATGCAATCATATGATTTAATAATAGGTCTTCCACAATGTTCGCAATACAATTGACCATTATTACTTATTCGCTTAAGTTTAAGATAAGCTAAAAGTTCAAGCCACTCCTTACTTTTATAAAACGATTGTATTGTCCACATTATGCTCTGCGGCATAATCCGTATATTTTGTTCACAGTAAATGTGTTGTAGGTTGTTTGCGCCGGATTATCGAGCCGCGTTGTGACTTTTACATTGCGATTATCACCGATTATCGTCCCACCGCTGCTTACTGCCGCACCAAACATGTATGTATCATATGCTTCCGTAGTAAATTCACTAAGAGAGCCAAAAACAGCCGTTTGGTTGTCAAACATCGGAACTAATATGTCTCTGCCTACGTCCACCTCAAAAACCAAAAACCTAAAATTATATGCCGATTCTGTTAAATATACTCCTGAAAAATCATTAAGTCCCGTGGCGAGCAATGTTGCATCGTTGTCGGCACTTCCGATTGCTCCGATTGCTCCAAAATACAATGTTGTCTCATTTAAAAAACATGTAACTACAGAGCCAGATATAAAACTGTTATTACCAAGTTCGCCGCCATTTTGTAATTTAGCCGTTACCGGAGTATTATTGACCGTAAAAGTATCTCCAGCTATGTAATCTGCTGTTGCTATAAATTTGATATTGCCCCCAAAATTACCTACCAATGCGTGTGCTGTTCCGCTTTTTGTGTGCGTATAAGTATAAAAGGGTTCTATTGGTACAACACACTTATTATCAAGAACTCCTAACACTGTATTGTTTTCCATAATTGTATCACCTCATAATTACCAGTTGTTTTCTTCTGCTATTTTCTCTTTTAAATCAAGCTCCCGTTTTTTTAAATCTATAGTAATAGGGTCATTTGTATAGCCTTTGCTCTTTCCCCAATGTTTAAGTAAATATATTGCCGCGGTTGTATCAGGCAAAGCTATTTTTTTGGTACGCTCTATCCTTATTATATCCCCGCTGTTTTCAATCGTTTTTTCCTCAATATAGTCAAACCCAATAGCTTTTTTATAAAGGGCATTTTCTATAGATTCAACGGCTTCTTCACGGCCCTCTTTTAAAATTTCCGACAGTTCCGTTTTTTCAGCTTTATATTTATTAAATGTAGAGTAAGCAACATTTAATGATTTAGCCATAGACCGCTCTGTTACACCGTTTTTTGCCCATTCGGCAATTTCATTTATCCTCGGCTTAATTTTTGTATCATATACATTTTTTCTCCCAATTTTTCCCATTAAACCACTGTCTTTACTGATTTATTCATTGTTTGCTTTTCCATTCCTCCAGGCTTTTTATGCGTCCGTCGTGTTTCAATGATGTTTCTTTGAGTGCATCAATTTCCTCGCCATGCTTTGTTATACGTTGGTCTCTTATTCTATCTTTTTCTTGCATGTTTTCAATCGCCATTGTGAGTTTCATTATATTAAGATTAAGGTCATTTAAAGGTTTTTGTTCAGCTTTAAAATTTCGCTTAATGCTTATATATACGCCGACAACAGATATTAAACATGCAACAACTATTCCCAGTATTGCATAGTACTCTATTTTAACCACCTCCTAATTTTATTTTAAAACAAATATAAAAATATTTGTTATATTTTCTTGACAAATACTTTTATATTTGTTATAATATAATTGTCAACAGGAGGAATGCCAATGAAAAGCTATTCTTCAAGGGAAGTAATCAAAATGCTAAAAGAAGATGGGTGGTATGAAGTAAATGTCGTTGGCAGTCATCATCAATTTAAACACCCAACGAAAAAGGGCAGGACTACGGTAAAACATCCAGATAAAGACATTCCGCCGAAAACACTAAAAAGCATTGAAAAACAGTCGGGTTTAAAATTCAGATAACCCGACTGAAATTTCCGTTATTATAAGGAGGTTACTATTATGAAGAAGCCAGAAAGATATTTTTATCCAGCCATTTTTACTTTTGAGCAGGGCAAAGAGATAGCTGTTGAATTTCCCGATTTAAATGTAGCAACAAGCGGGGAAAATGATGATGATGCGCTTTTATCCGCAAGGGAATTACTTGGATGTGTATTATATGGGCTGGAAGAGGATGGAGAGAAAATTCCGTCGCCATCTCCATTATCTGAAATAAAAGTAAAAGATAATGAGCGGGCGGTATTGATTGACGTATATATGCCTTCTATCCGACAAGCGAAAATTAATAGCTCTGTTAATCGTACAGTCACTTTGCCTGCTTGGCTTAATGCAGTAGCGCTTGAGCATAACATTAATTTTTCTCAGGTGTTGCAAGACGGATTAAAAAAGCAGCTTAATATTTCTGACCATCGTTAATGCTTACCACTTGCGCTCAACGCCGTACATCATTTCTTGTAATGAATCAACGAGGTTATTACGTTGAGCAATAAGGAAGTGCAGTCTCTGGGATTCCTTGTTATATCGCGACTGTATACCATCTATTTTCTTATTTAACTCGTCAATACGCCTGTTAAATTCGCCAATCTGCCGGCGATAATCATCAATCATGTCTTGCATAATTAGCTCCAAAATACAAAAGGGCCGGATTACTCCAGCCCTTTTCTTTATTTTCCTATTATAATTATATCTCATTTTTAGTGTAACATTCTATAACATTTTGTAACATCATTTTAGATAACGCTTTTCCATGCATACGGCAAACTTGCATACGGGAGTAATTCATTTTAACTGCGATTTCTTCCCAGCTTAATCCTCTTATGTACCTGTACATAAGGAGCGTTTCAAGAGTTGGGTCGTTAAGGGAGTTTATAGCCTTGTACACTTTGCCCGTCATGTCTGAGAGCTTGTCTATTTCGCTTTGCAGTTCCTCTTTTATCTGAATAATCCTTGCAACACTGCTGCTTATCTTATCAGAAGTGCCGTTGCCTTTTGGCATACCTGTATTTATAGACGTTATCTTAGTAGCACGCGTTTCCCAGAGATACAGTTCTTCGATAAGGAGGCTTATTTTTTTATTACACTTGGAGTATTTAAGCAAATAGGCTTTCTTTTCCTGATTAGTCATAGCAATCTCCCTAATATATTAAATTACAGCACTTTGCCGCCGTGCCTGTACGGACGTGTTTTGTTATACTCCATTTTTCTATGTATTACGTCGTCTATATCTATGTTTTCCTTGCCGCACCAGTCGAGTATACGTATGATGCAGTCGGCCATTTCTACAGCTATGCCCTCTGGTTTCCCATATTCAAAAGCTCCGCATTCGGTAGGATTATCCGGACATTCGTCCTGCGCATCTGCGATACATTTTCCACAATTCTCTTTACATCGATTATTTACGAAATATATCATTTCTTTCCCGGAGCGGTATTCCTCTAATGCCTCCGACAGTTCGCTGTGGCAAAGAGCTATAATCTCACCGAAGCTGCGCTCCTTATCCCACCAGCCGTGCTCAACGGCATTTTTGTGTATTTCTTTTGATAGACTGTTTAAGCTCATTTTGTTTTCCTCCTTTGATTGCTAAGCTTATCCGCTTGCCGAGCGGGCACCTATGCACCATGAGACACATATTTCCACTGCGGTATCGGCAACTTTTGGCTAAGCATATGTATTTAAACTTTTTCATATTTTTTTCTCAATCCGCACCATTGCCACATATCTTCTTTAATCTTGCCGTTGCCTCCGCCATTGCAGCCGCCAAATTCGCACTCTATATTAACTTTGCCTTTGTTGTGGATGCATCTGCTGCAGCCAGCGTATAGCCTAATATCTTTAAGCGCTTGTTCAAACTCGCTAATGGATGTATTCTTAATTTCTCTAATCTTAATCAAGATACCTTTTTCTTTTCCATGTACCGCGCTGTAGCCCGCAACATATTTTTTGCTGTCGTCGTGTATCACAATGCCCTTGAACCCGTCTATGATAAGCTTTATCAGATATCCGCAGTTGTCTATGTCCATGCCTGTCTCAAATTCAAACTCAATGAATACAGGACTTTCAAACATCTCCGCTTTTATCTTTTTAAGCTCCCAGCCTATGCGGTTGTGCCAGTAGTCCGCGTGGCTCTTTCGCTTTGTCCAGTGCATGCCGGCATACAGGCGGTTAAGCCCGTATCTTGATAGCCCCGGCTCTGTTATTCTTAACTCAAGCATGGCTTTCTCCTTTACCTGTTAGCTTCAAAAAAGGCTTTTGCAAATCCCGGCGGTGTAATTGCTCTTCGCTCCTGCCGTGTATAAATACCGTAAAATTCCGGATATATCTCTTTACTGTAAAGCATAGAGAATTTCTTTATGCCTGCCGGCTTTTCCTGTACTGTTTCTTTAGGATTGTTAAAGTGTCCCCACAATGCAGTTTGTTTTTGATAAGGATGACCGAACTGCCAAGGACTGAATACATAATCAGGTTTACCAAGCCATTTCTTTAAAAGACCATTTGCGGGATTTTCTATTGCAAAAAACATAGGCTTACAGGTTAAAATTATACGGCAACAGGCCGAACAAACCTCCAAACCCAATTTAAAATCATGGCTATAGTTACCTTTGCCATGAAAATGCTTGGCAATAGAAAACTCAGTGCAAGGAGGAGCTGCAAGAATACCGTAAATATTTTCAGGCGGTGCATATGTACAAACGTCATAATCCGGCAAAGTAATAAGCCTTACATCGTACCCGGCCTCTTTATATGGCTTGCTCCATGCGCCGGTGCCGCCGCACAGGTCAAGTATTATCTTTTCACTGTTGTCCATCCATCTCACCCTGAATCCTTGTATTGCTGCCTCACCATGCGTTCTATCTCGTCTATGTCGTAAGACCTGTTAGCGGATGACGAAGCTGCTGTTTTGATATTGCCCCAGTTTTCGCGTATGGCTTTTCTGACAACCAAATTCCAGTCGCGCCAGTGGTTTTTATTCGCTGTTCGCTGCGCGGATTCATCTATGTACCGAATAGCCGCCGATACAACGCTTTCTCCGTATTCGCTGATAAGACGGGCGTATTGCTCGCCGCTCAGTCTTACCCATCCATATTCACCATACTTTTTATACTTCATCTTTTCATGCGCGGGCAGGGAGGGCGAAGACGCGGCAGCGTCTTTTTCTTTTTCACTTTCTTTTTCTATAACATTATCATTAACATTTACATTATCATTAACATTTACATTAGGGGTTTGCTTGGGGTTTTCGTTTTCGCGGTTTGGGGTTTCTTTGGGGTTTGCTTGGGGTTTGTTTGGGGTTTCCTTGGGGTTTTCATTTTCACAGCTTGGGGTTTGTTTGGGGTTTTCGTCATTCTTCGGCCGTCCGCCGCGCGTGCCGTAGTCAGCTCCTTTTTTCCCATTGTCATAACGCTTTTGGTTGGCCTCTATCTGAGGCCGCATAAGCAAAAAGAGAGCAGCATCTATACCGCTGAGTTCCGGTTCCTTGCCGTCAATACCGTACTCAAGCACTGCCATTAAGACATTAAGCTTGTTTTCGTCCGGCAATTCCTTTATTGCCTCATAAAAAGAGCGATATATTATCATGCTGTCTCTCATATGCTTTTTCTCCTTATTCTTCTGAAATGCGCTTTTACAGGTATTAGCTTATCGCCGTTTATGCGTGCAAGCTCCATGTCAATATTGCCGAGTATACGCCCCTGCGTGCTCTGATATGAGCCATATTCACGCCGAAAACGCTCTATCTCATGCATGTTGTTTGTCAGCCAGTAGCCCTTTCCGTGCGGTGAAGAGCAGATGAACGGCTTGCTGCTGTCCCAACTAAGACGATACGCCTCTATTTCCTTGCGCACTTGCCTGTCGCTCAGGCCGGACAATACCGCAAGCTCTAACCTTGTAACAGCATTTATACTTCCATATTCCATATATCCCGTAATATCCATGATTTTCTCCTCGCCTAAAACGGCAAATCATCGTCTTCGGTATACGCCTGATATTCGTTAAAATTGTTCGACGGCTCAGGTGCGGCATTATTAGATACAGGCCTTGCCGCTTCATTCCTCTTAGCTTCGGCAAAATGCACTTGGTCTGCCACAACCTCATAAATACGGTGCTTGATGCCGTCCTTATCGGTGTAATTTCTTGTCTTTAAGGAGCCCTGCACCGCGACAAGCTGACCTTTTTGGAAATATCTGCTCACAAACTCCGCTGTGCTGCTCCATGCTACTATGTTGATAAAGTCCGTTATCCTTTCTTCATTCCTGCCGGAAAACGTCCTTTCCACCGCCAAGGTAAAACTTGTTACGGCGATATTGTTTGTCGTGTATTTAAGCTCAGGGTCGGCAGTGAGCCTGCCGTTTAGTGCTACTATGTTAAGCATGGCTATTCCTCCTCATTTTGCTTTTGCCTTACAGGACATACTAATCTGTACCCGCTTTCCGTTTCTATTATTGCTATATCTGTTGGTGTTCCAAATTTGAATATCATCGGATTGTGATGTTTACATATGCTCATGCTTTTTATTACAGGCATTATTTGCTCTGCCGAAAAAGCTATTTTGTAATTCGCTTCTTTGTCAGCTTCTCTTTTATAAAGTTCTTCATAATCCGGGAAATTGGGAAATAATGGCTGCTTGTAACCGACAATTTCATCTTGGTAAGATACATATAGTGTTTTATCTTTCAGTATAATTTCAACAATTTGATATTTAGGAATTTTTTTAATGTTTGGTTTTATATAAGCAGTAAATTCATCACAGCCATTGCACGGAACTCTTTCCACTGCGCATTTATACCTATCTCCCGCAATGGCTGTCGCAGTATTATTTTTAAATTCCAGTTTAATATAGACGTCGTTAGTACGTCCGGTGAATTCGTTTTTTTCAACAAACTCTTTAACACATGTTATTAATTGGTTAAAGCTTTCGGATGTTAATGTAGCTTTCATTTTGACGCTCCCTTGTGTTCAGTTTGTATATCTTTGCTATTTGTTTGTCGACTTCGATTGGCTCAAGGTGATACTCATTAAGCATCCATTCGTTTCCATTAGTATGAGCCAGCATGTGATATTCTCGGCTTAGCGGAAGCACCCGCATGCCAATATGGATAATGTCGTCTCTGTCCCGTCCCATGCCAACAGCGTCAACATGGTGCAGCTCGGCACGCTTGCCGGATATTGCACAGCGCTTTTTAAGAGCACATGAGTACACATATCTGTGTATATCCTCGCACTGTTCATACAGCGGTATCTTTGACGGCACGTCATGCTCTATCATGAAATCAACAAGATATGTAATAAACTCTCGCGCTGTCGTTACGTCGCAGTCCGACAGGCTGAAAAGCTCCTTTTCAAGCGATTGCAGGCGATTGACGACAAATTCCATTTTCATTAGCCGCTTTATATATTCTGGAAAATCTCCTACCCACTCCGCTATCTCGTTTATAAGCGCATATGCCTTTTTACGCTGTTCGGGCGATATTGTCCTGCCGTCCGTTAGTCCTATTTGCACTTCATTATATTTGCGTAACGTCAGGCGCTCTATATCGGAGTAGGGAGCAAATATCGTTATGCCGTTTTCATCCGCTCTTGTTATCTTGCCGTTAATTATCTCCATGACTTCTCCTATAATTGCATATGTCCTCTATAACGGCGGAAGCTTTATTCTTCGGTACTTCCTGCACTTTTTTGCATCCGTGCCTGCCGAGTATTTCCTTGAGCGGCTCTACTGCGTCTTTCTTGTCTCTAAAGTTACTTTCAACCGCCGACATAATGGCAAGCTGCCAGTGGGGAGTTTCTTTTTTGGCGCCACCAGCAGAGGCTTCATCTTTTTCAGCTTCCGGCAAATCCTCGCCGGCATATATGTAAAGTCCCAAGCCATGCCTCGCAACGGCCTTTGTAAGACTGCGCTGGATTGCTTTATTTACGTCAAAGCTTGTAACCTTGTCAAGCGGTATGCTGCTGTTTTTGTAGTCCATGACGGGCAGATATTCTATATGCTCAATTCCGTTTACTGTGACGCCGGTCTTTACCCAGCAGGTGCGTCCGTCGGTGTGATAGTTCCAGCCATCTGTATTTTCATAAATTGTATATGTAGCGTCAGGATGCCGCTTTTTGACCTCCGCCCATGCATAAGCCCATGACAAATATGAAAGATTGCCTTTCTTTTCGATTTTGTCCTGCACATTTATGCTGTTAAGCTCGGTAAAATAGTTCTCTGACATACTTACATATCCTTTCTCACAAGAGGACATTTACAGCCCATTGATGTATCGTAATACGGTAATATTTCGCCGGTAATGCGGCATCTTGCGCGCTCTATTCTGCTGTCATAATCACAATAGTCACAGTATTTGCAAAACTCTTTGCCCTTTAAAAAGCCATGACTTATTTTACCCTCATAAACTACAGGAATTATTGTTGTGTTCATACAGTCACCTCACGCAATACGGCGTTCGACACAGTTTATGCAAAACCGTTTATCATCCACCTGATAATATTTCTCGTTTTCATATATTTCCTCGCCGCAGCAGTCGCACTCATATACCGCTTTTTGCTTTTGGCATTTCATACAGCCGCTGCATTCCCCAGAACCTCTTACACACAGCAGTGCCATTTTTACGCCCCCTTAGCCGTTTCGAGCATGTTAAGCTCTTTTTCCAGTCCATAGTTTTCTTCTGCAAGCTTTTCTATTTCCTGCTCTTGGTCAAAGATTATCATTTTAAGGTCGTCTATTGTGTCAGTCAGCAGCTTGAATTTAGCCTCTATTTCATGCTGGCGTTCTATGTCCTTGCATCTTTCCATTGTTACACCTCAATCCCTGTTATTTCTTTAAATATTTCTGCGTCAAAATTAGGAATGCTTTTGATAATCTCTTTGTTTTCGTCCGACATGTTTTCCCACCACAATGCACATGCTTCTTTATAGGCGCGTTCTTTTACTTTTTCGTTTTCTATGTAAACCAAATTAAAAGATGAAGAATTCAATGCAGTATAATATTTAGAATTTAGGAATTCGCTTACGGTCATACTTGTTGCTTTATTAAATAAATGTATCTTTGGCTCTGTAGTACAAAAGAAACCCGATGAATAATTGCAGCTGTTCCAGTCGCCTGTGTTGTAGTCGCCTGTGTTGCGGTTGCCTGTGTTGCAGGCGCCTGTGTTGCGGTTGCCTGTGTTCCAGTCGCCTGTGTTGCAGTTGCCTGTGTTCCAGTCGCCTGTGTTGCAGTTGCCTGTGTTGTAGTTGCCTGTGTTCCAGTCGCCTGTGTTGTAGTTGCCTGTGTTCCGGTCGCCTGTGTTCCAGTCGCCTGTGTTGTAGTTGCCTGTGTTGTAGTTGCCTGTGTTGTAGTTGCCTGTGTTGTAGTTGCCTGTGTTAAATGTTCCGGAGTTGCCATTGGCGCGTCCAATTAAGACATCTAATTCTTGTCCAATAATTTCTCTTACTATTCTAATTTTATTACTGCCTATTTTATTATCTTCCTGTACTATATCGCCAAGGACTTCTACTTCGCAAAATCTGTTATCTGTATCTACGCGATAATATTCATGGACAGCATTGATACTTTCGCAAAAATGGAATACGTCAGATGAGCAAATCTTTAATGGCGGATTAGCTCCTGTGTCATATGTTTTGCCGACTTCGAACTGCATATCTCTACAGCATAGGTCCTTGTCAAATCCTTTTATGTACATCCCTTACACCTCTATTCCTGTTATTTCGGTAAACATATCTGCATCAAATTCCGGCAGCGATTTTATGTACTCTATTGCTTCTTTCGGCATATCCGCCCATGCTTCTTTTTTGCTTATTTCTTCAGCATTTTCTATCGGTGTTTTGACCCAATCAGAACCATTTTTTAAATAAAGTGCTTTGATATTGTTAAACGTAGGTTTCCAATTATTAAGCGCATCAATTAAATTACTATATACATTATTAAAACGTTCTTCTGATACTTCTTTGCCAAATATTGTATAGCTTCTCGGCTTATTGGCAAGAAACAAAGCGCAATCTACTCCAAAAGAATTTAATATACCAAAAGACCAATTCACGCCGTTAGACCCATTCACGCCGTAAGACCAATTCACGCCGTA
>ERZ1643251.943-NODE-943-length-36106-cov-8.295332_pt1 | contig 36106 bp, 32 predicted proteins | sample MGYA00579261_ERZ1643251 | MGnify/ENA primary metagenome ERZ1643251 (study PRJEB29033, sample SAMEA4952267) | chicken gut metagenome | biome: Broiler Chicken; feature: Gastrointestinal Tract; material: Caecum | place: Ireland | collected 2018 | study: Broiler... | reverse complement strand
CGAAAAATCTCACGCTGCCAGCTCTTGCCAATTTATTCAGAGCTTCCATAAAAAATTCCCTGGCAGCTTTTGCTGCCAGGGAAAAACGTTTGCGTCAATCCTTGTCTATATCTTTTTCCAGAATGGTGCCGTCGGTGGCGGAGATGGTGTATTCGTATTCCGTACCATTCACCCGGAACTCCACCTCATATTCCAGCCGGCCGTCGTCATTGTCCTTCTCCACCTGCAGATTCTGAACCTGGGAGGCGGTGAAGCCTGCATCGGACAGGGCGATGGACTTGGCCTTTTCTGCGCCGATGTCGGAACCGGCGGAGGGCTGGGTGGTCTGGGAGCCGCCGTGCTCCTCCTTGTCCTGCTTCAGGATGGTGCCGTCGGTGCCGGAGATGGTGTAGTCATATTCGGTGGTGCCTGCATAGAATTCCACCTCATATTCCAGCCGGCCGTCGTCATAGTCCTTTTCCACCTTCAGGCGTTGAACCTGGGAGGCGGTGAAGCCTGCATGGGACAGGGCGATGGACTGGGCCTTTTCCGCACCGATGTCGGAACCGGCGGAGGGCTGGGTGGTCTGGGAGCCGCCGTGCTCCTCCTTGTCCTGCTTCAGGATGGTGCCGTCGGTGCCGGAGATGGTGTAGTCATATTCGGTGGTGCCTGCATAGAATTCCACCTCATATTCCAGCCGGCCGTCGTCATAGTCCTTTTCCACCTTCAGGCGCTGAACCTGGGAGGCGGCGAAGCCTGCATGGGACAGGGCAATGGACTTGGCCTTTTCTGCGCCGATATCGGAACCGGTGGAGGGCTGAGTGGGCTGGGTGGTGTGGGAACCGCCCTCCTGCTCCACATCCTGCTCCAGAATGGTGCCGTCCACGCCGGAAATCACATAGTCATATTCGGTGGTGCCCACATAGAACTCGATTTCGTATTCCAGCCGACCGTCGTCATAGTCCCGTTCCACCCGCAGGTTCTGTACCTGGGAGGCGGTGACGCCGGCGGCTTCCAGGGCGATGGATTTGGCTTTTTCCGTGCCGATGTCCGTGGTTCCGGTGACAGCGGGGGCAGAATCGTCATCGTCGTCCTGCTGGGTGTTGCTATACAGAATCTCTCCGGTGTAGGCCTGAATCTTGTATTCGTACTCCTGGCCGCCCTGGTGCAGCTCCACCTCATAGTGGGGAGGCACTTCGTCCAGCTCCGGGTCTACCTCCCAGGTCAGCCCGGTATCGGTGAGGCCGGCGTGGGTCTTGGCGATTTCCAGGGCTTTGTCCCGGCCAATGGGCATCTGGGAAGCCTGGGACTTTGCCATCTGGGACAGCTCCTCCACAGAGAGGGCCGCCAGCTGGTCAAAGGTGAAATCCCCGTTTTTCTGAATGGCCTGAATCAAGGCGGCCTTGCCTACGGAGATGTTGTTCTGAGCTGCCTGGTCCTGCAGCTGCTGGTCAGAGGTCAGGGTCTGGCTGAGGATAGAGGCCTGGGACTGCTGGTTCAAAAGGGCAGCGCCCACCTGATCCGTCAGCTCCTGCTGCAGCCGGGAGGCCCGCTGGATGTCTGCGTCCTCCACAGAAATGAGAATGGCAGAGGAGATGCTGTCCAGGTAGCCATGCTGCAAAAGGCTTCCCACAATGGCGTTTACCGCCACATTCAGGTGGGTGCCCTCCAGGGGCATATCCGCCAGCACTTCCTGGGCTTCGGTGTTGAGAGCCTGAACCTGCAGCACCTTTTCGCTGCTGTTGACCTGTAATTGAATGCTGGGGTTCACATCCAGGGATACCACGGATGTAACGGTTCTGGCCTGGTGCAGGAGGAATCCACCTGCTGCGGCGCCGACGAGGACAAGGGACAAACAAGCTGCAACGGCATAGCGCAGCCAATGCTTTTTGGTTTTATGGTTGGTCATAGGGATCACAGTTCCTTTCCGCTCCGTGCAACGGGAAAGAATGTCGTCCAGCTGATTGGGGGTGGCGTGGGTCACGGCGGTGTTCAGCTTCTGCAACACATCCTGCTCATTCATAGACGGCATCTCCTTCCAGTTTGATTTTCAGCTTTTTCAGCCCCCGATGATACTTGGACAGGACAGTGGGAAGGGGCAGCTCCAGCAGGGCGGCGATCTCCCGGTGCTTCAGTCCGGACACTGCGTGAAGCAGGAGAATCTGCTGTTCCTGTTGGGGTAGGGTAGATAGAGCGGCTCTCAGAACCTGCCGGTCCTCCGGAGTAACGGCCGGGGCATCCATGGCCAGGGATGCCCAATCCTCCGGAGGCAGCTGGGTGCTTTTCTCCCGGCTGCGCAGACACATGAGGGCAAGGTTTTTTGCGATGGTCAGAATCCAGGCCAGGGGTTTTCCCTGGGGGCGGTAGGAGGAGGCGTTGTCCCAGACCTTTACAAAGGTATCCTGGGTCACGTCCTCCGCATCGGGACCGCTATGCACATAGGTCAGGGCCAGACCATAGACCGAGGGGCTGGTTCGGTGGTATAGACTGGCGAAGGCCTCCCGGTTCCCGGCGGCTGTCTGCAAAAGCAGGGCTTCCAGCTGGGAACTGGGCTGGGTTTCTGAAAACATCACCATAGGCTGCTGCCTCCTGTCATCTGTATAATGCGCCGGCAGGGCGTTTTATTGCAGGGAATAAAAAATTTTTTTCTTTTTCATATCGTACCAGAAAAACCGGTGTCTGTCAAAGGGTAATGGATATTTTCGGGGGAAAGCTGAGAGCGGGAAAAATCTTCATGGCCTATTCACAATTTCCGGGAAACGTGGTATAATAACCTGAAAATCGGGCCAACCCGGTGCAAGGAGGAAGTCATTTGAGCTTTATAGAGAAACAGCCCCGGAAATGGGGAGACCGTCGGGACGGCGTTTGGGTCAAGGATGCTCCGGGCCTGAATGTGGTCATGGCCAGCCTCTTTCCCAAGCGGGCGGATTGTGAAGTGTATCTCCGGCAGGAGATTGATATTACGGAGCTTTTGCAGTACATTGACAGGAAAAACACCCCGGATGCGCCTTATAAAACCACCTTGTTTCACTGCATCGTCACCATGGTGGCAAGGGTTCTCAACGAGCGGCCTTTTCTTAACCGGTTTGTCCAGGGCAGAAGAATCTACCAGCGGGACGAGATTACCGTGAGCTTTGTGGCAAAGCGGAAGTTCTCAGACCACAGCGAGGAGGCTCTCATGCAGTACACCGCCCGGGGTGAGCACACCCTGGCGGACATCAGCCGCCTGATTGTGGGGGACGTGCAGCAGATGCGGAAAGAAAGCAAGGCAAATGACATCAACAAGATTATCGATGCCTTCGGACGGCTGCCCCGGCCCATTCTCATGCTGATTATCCACTGGATTCGGGTGCTGGACTTCTGGGGCAAGACCCCCAAGTTTTTGCAGGAGGGGGACTCCAACTGCGCCTCGGTCTTGCTCAGCAACTTGGGAAGCATCCAGTGCCCTTCCGTGTACCACCACCTGAACAATTACGGCACCAACTCCGTCATGATTACCATTGGCGCCATCCACAAGGTGCCGGTGGTGGGGGAGGACGGTCAGGTTCAAATCCGGGACTATGTGGACATCGGCGCCACCCTGGACGAGCGGATTGCCGACGGCTTCTATTTTGCCCGTTCCCTGAAACTGATTCAACACATCTGTGCCCATCCGGAGCTTCTGGATCGGCCTTTACAGGAGGAAAGCAACTATGAATATGCATGATGACATTTTTCATCCCGTTACGGAGGATTGGGTAGGCTACCCCAAGCCCGAGGGAGTCAAGACCCCCTGGTACCAGGTGGCAGGAGACCTGCCGGTAAACCTCAGGTACTACAACGGCTCCATGGTGGATACCATTGAAGCCACCGCCAAGGGCTACCCCAAGGGTATGGCCTATGACTTTTTCGGCAACAAGGTGTCCTACAAGGACTTTGTGGACCAGATTCACCTGGCTGCCCGGGCTCTCAAGGCTCAGGGCGTGGAAGTGGGACAGCGGGTCACCATCTGTATGCCCAACACCCCCCAGGCCATTATCCTGTTCTACGCCGTCAACCGGATTGGGGCCGTGGCCAACATGATTCACCCCCTCTCCGGCGAGGAGGAGATTGTAGGCTACATCAATAACTCCCAGAGCGTCCTGTGCCTGACCCTGCGGCAGTTCTACCCCAAGTTTGAGAAAATCCGTTCCCGGCTGAACCTGAAAACCCTGCTGATTTGCGACATCACCGACGGCCTGGCGGGGGTGAAGAAGCTCATGTACCCCCTGATTCAGAAGAACACCGTCAAGCTTCCCCAGGATTCCTGGATTCTTCTGTGGAAGGATTTCCTGAAGGGCGGTCAGAAGTACAGCGGCGAGTATATCCACCAGGGCAAGGGTGAGGACACGGCGGTGATTCTCTACTCCGGCGGCACCACCGGCATCACCAAGGGCATCCTCCTGTCCAACCTGAACTTCAACGCCCTGGCCCTCCAGACCGGCACCGCCGGCGACTGTGTCCAGCCGGGGCTGAGCTGCCTTGCCATTATGCCCATTTTCCACGGCTTTGGCCTGGGCGTCAGCATCAACACCATGCTCTACTGGGGCATCGGGGTGATTCTGGTGCCCCAGTTCAGCGTCAAGTCCTACTGCAAGATGCTGGAAAAATACAAGCCCAACTGCATTGCCGGCGTTCCTACCTTGTATGAGGCATTGCTTCGGATGGAGGACGCCCAGAAGCTGGACCTGAGCTGCGTTCGGGGCATTTTCTCCGGCGGCGACACCCTGAGCGTGGAGCTGAAAAACAAGGTGGATACCTTCCTCCGGGAGCACGGGGCCATGGAGCAGGTGCGGGAGGGCTACGGCCTGACGGAGAGCGTCACCGCCTGCTGCCTCACCCCCCGGTTCACCTACCGGGAGGGCAGCATCGGCATCCCCTTCCCCGATACCTACTTCAAGATCTGCGCCCCCTCCACCCATGACGAGGTTCCCTACGGCACCATGGGCGAAATCTGCATCTGCGGCCCCACCATCATGCAGGGCTACATGGATAACCCCAAGGAGACCGCCCAGACCCTCCAGCTCCATGAAGACGGCCACCTGTGGCTCCACACCGGCGACCTGGGCACCATGGACGAGGAAGGCTTTGTGTACTTCAAGCAGCGGATGAAGCGGCTGATTATCACCAGCGGCTACAATGTCTACCCCTCCCAGGTGGAAAACGCCATCGACTCCCACGAGAGCGTCCTCATGAGCACCGTCATCGGCGTGAAGGACAGCTACCGGATGCAGAGGGTGAAGGCCTTCGTGGTGCTGAAGCCCGGCGTGGAGGCCACGGAGGCAATCAAGAAGGAAATTCTTGCCCACTGCTCCGCCCGGCTTCCCAAGTACGCCCTGCCCCGGGAGATGGAGTTCCGCACAGAGCTTCCCAAGACCCTGGTAGGCAAGGTGGCCTACACCCAGCTGGAAAAAGAGGAAGAAGAAAAAGCTGCCCAGCAGGTATAAATAACCATAAAAAAGAGGTACAGAACGGAAGTTCTGTACCTCTTTTTTGCACTTTTTACAGGTTCAGGTATCCTTCCAGCACCTTCAATGTGTTGAGGACACCGTCTATGTGGCTGCGCTCGTAGCCGTGGCTGGCGTAGACGCCGGGGCCGATGAGGCCGTGGCGCAGGTCGTAGCCTGCCCGGAGAGTGGCCTCCACGTCGGAGCCGTAGTGGGGATACACGTCCAGGGCGTAGTCCGCACCGCTGGCTTTGGCGGCTTCGATGAGCTTGCCCACCACTTCATAGTGGTAGGGGCCGCCGGAATCCTTGGGGCAGATGGAGACCTGCCGCTCGGTGCAGGTGAGGCCGTCGCCCACACAGCCCATATCCACGGAGATGGCCTCCGTCACCCCCTGGGGCACGGAGGAGGAACCGCCGTGGCCCACCTCCTCAAACACCGTCACATGGACATAGGTGCGGCGGGGCAAGGTGATGTTCCGGTCCTTCAGGTACTTGGCAAGGCCCAGAAGAATGCCCACGGACAGCTTGTCATCCAGAAAACGGCTCTTGAGATACCCGGAGGCAGTCCGCCGGGTCCGGGGGTCAAAGCACACAATGTCTCCCACCTGCACCCCCAGGGCCTCCGTCTCTGCCTTGGAGGCGGTGGCCTCGTCCAGCACCACTTCCATGGCATCAAAGCTCCGGGATGTGGAGGAGTAAGCGCCGTTTACATGAACGGAGGGGTTGCACAGCTGGAAGGTGCCCTCCAGCACCTTTCCCTCCCGGGTATACACCCGGACATTTTCCGCCTCGGCATTGTTGGGATTCAGTCCCCCCAGGGGGGTGATGGTCAGCCGCCCGGTGCCCTTGATCTGGGACACCATGCCACCCAGAGTATCGGTGTGGGCAGCCAGCAGCAGCCCGTCCTGACTGTTTTCGCCTCCCAGGTCAGCCAGAACGCCCCCCTTTCCTGTCGGGTGAGCATCATAACCCAGATTCCGGAAAGCCTCCAGAACCCACCGGGCGGCATTATGGGTAAAGCCGGAAGGGGAGTCCACCCCCAGCAGGGCCTCTGCCTGCTCCCAGGCGTAGTCAGCATATTCTTTTTCTATCATGGTCTTAACCTCCAAACAGCATATAGTACCAGATTCCCACAATTTCCCGGAGGAAATAGTTTACATAAAGATGGGGATAGGTGGTGTGGGCAGGGATGCCCACCGGGGACAGCCCCAGATTTTTCCCCATCAGCCCCGCCCGGCACAGGTGGTAGTCGCTGGACACCAGTCCGATGGTTTCATAGCCTTCCAATAGGGCCAGGGAGTAGGTGAGATTTTCCCGGGTGCTCTCCGCCTGTTCCTCCAGAATCAGCCGCTGGGGGGCGATGCCCAGAGCAGTCAGCTCCCGGAACATACACGCCGCTTCCGTGATGTCCTCCCCATCCCCCTGACCGCCGGAGAGCACCGCCACACAGTCCGGGTGGGCTTCCAGATAGTCGTAGGCGGCCTGAATCCGCTCCCACAGGGACAAAGAGGGCTCCTCCCCGTTTACTCCGGCCCCTAAGACGATAATGGCGTCGCAGGAGGTTTCCGGGCTTCCCAGGCTGGCCCGGTACACAAACACCCCGGTGATAAGGGCCAGCACCAGCAAAAGGGCAACGGCAGCCAGATAGCAGAGCCTGAGAATTTTCCAGGGCTTTTGGCCTTTCCGGTCATGCAGCCACTGATACAGGGCAACGGCCCAGGCCGCCCCCATCAGCAGCAGCCCCAAAAAGGAGCAGCCCCCCACAAACAGGTATACCAACACGCCCCAGACCAACAGACCCAGGGCAATCCCATATCCCAATGCAATTTTCTTCATGGCGGTTCTCCTTTCTGTTGGTACAGCCCTTGCGGAAGGCTTCCGTTTATACCTCCCGACGGTCGGGAGGTGGCTTGGGGCGCAGCCCCAAGACGGAGGGAGCCACGGCGTGCCGCCGCAGTCAATTTCGCACGGTAGCTTTCAGCGGAATCGTTACTTCCCTAACCCGCCCGGTATCGGCGGCCAGTGGCCGCGACCAATTTCGCACGGGAATCTTCAGCAAATCGTTACTGCCCCTCCAAAGCCCGGTATCGTTTTATATGCGATACCGGGCTTTTTCAGGCTTTCAATCGACAGCGTGGGATAAAAACGCCCCCAAAATCCTACAAATCTAAAACGGGTGCAGAGGCTGAAACCCCGCACCCGAGCCAAAGCGAAGGGTCAATCTTCCGATGGTTCCTCCCCGGGGGATTCTCAAGGGGGGAACAATTCGAGCGGGAGCGAGTTGTTCCCCCCTTAAGCCGGACAACTTTCCTTCCTTTCTTGCCGGAGCAAGAAAGGAAGGCCCCGCTGGCAAGCGCTTGCAGAAAGCCGATTGGAGAACAGACGAAAAGGTTATAACCGGGTGTCGATAACCTCCAGTAAGTACCACCCCATCCGCAAACTGTCAGCCTACTGCCCGCTTGCTCCCTCAGGCACCTGCGGTGCCAGCTCCCTCCCGGAGGGAGCTATGGGTGCGGTATCGATACCAGGTAAATAGGGAACAATGCCGGCGGCCAGAGGCTGCCGGCATTGGTTTTTTACACTTCCTTGCTCTTGGTGGCAATTTCTGTCAGGCACTTACCCAGGAAAGCCTCCGGGGTCATGGCCCCCAGATCCTCGCCCTTCCGGGTGCGGACGGACACGGTGCCGTTTTCCATATCCCGGTCACCCACAACCAGCATATAGGGAATCTTCTGCACCTGAGCCTCCCGAATCTTGTAGCCCAGCTTCTCACTGCGGCAGTCAGCCTCTGCCCGGATGCCGGCGTTCTTCAGCTGCTCCGTAAGGGCTTTGGCATAGTCGTGAGCTCGGTCGGTGATGGGCATGACCCGAACCTGGGTGCCCATGAGCCACAGGGGCAGGGCTCCGGCGTACTTCTCAATCAGCAGTGCCAGGGTCCGCTCATAGCAGCCCATGGAGGTGCGGTGGATGATATAGGGGGTCTTCTTCTGGCCGTCGGAGTCGGTGTACTCCATGCCGAACTTCTGGGCCAGGAGCATATCAATCTGGATGGTGATGAGGGTGTCCTCCTTGCCAAAGACATTCTTGCACTGAATGTCCAGCTTGGGGCCGTAGAAGGCTGCCTCGTCAATGCCCACCTGGTACTGTACCCCCAGGTCGTCCAGAATGGTCTTCATGGTCTCCTGAGCCAGCTCCCACTGTTCCTTGGTGCCCTCGTACTTGATGCCGGCCTTGGCAGGGTCCCACTGGGAGAACCGGAAGGAGCAGTCCTCCTTGAGGCCCAGGGTCTCCATGCAGTAGTTGGCCAGATCCAGGCAGTTCTTGAACTCCTCTTCCAGCTGGTCAGGCCGCAGAACGATGTGGCCCTCGGAGATGGTGAACTGGCGGACACGGATCAGGCCGTGCATCTCGCCGGAGTCCTCGTTCCGGAACAGGGTAGAGGTCTCCCCCAGACGCATGGGCAGATCCCGGTAGGAGCGGGCCCGGTTCAGGTACACCTGGTACTGGAAGGGGCAGGTCATGGGACGAAGGGCAAAGCACTCCTTCTCCTCATCGTGGGGGTCTCCCAGGATGAACATGCCGTCCAGATAGTGGTCCCAGTGGCCGGAGATCTTGTAAAGCTCCCGCTTGGCCATGAGAGGGGTCTTGGTGAGGATATAGCCCCGCTTCTGCTCCTCGTCCTCAATCCAACGCTGCAAAAGCTGAATGGCCCGGGCACCGTTGGGCAGCATGATGGGCAGGCCCTGGCCGATGCACTCCACGGTGGTGAAGTAGTCCAGCTCCCGGCCCAGCTTGTTGTGGTCCCGTTTCAGAGCCTCTTCCTGGGCAGTGAGATAAGCCTGGAGCTCATCCTTGCTGGGGAAGCCCACGCCGTAGATACGCTGGAGCATCTTCCGGTTGGAGTCGCCCCGCCAGTAGGCGCCGCAGCTCTTGGTGAGCTTGAAGCCGTTGTGCTTGATTCTGCCGGTGTGGTCCAGGTGGGGGCCGGCGCACAGGTCGGTAAACTCTCCCTGGGTGTAGAAGGAGATGGTAGCGTCCTCCGGCAGATCCTCAATCAGCTCTACCTTATAAGGCTCGTTCTTCTCCTGCATGTAGGCAATGGCCTCTGCCCGGGGCTTTTCGCTGCGGACGATGCTCAGCCGCTCCTTGCAGATCTTCTTCATTTCCGCCTCAATCTGGGACAGATGGTCGGGGGTGAAGGAGAAGGGGGAGTCAAAGTCGTAGTACCAGCCCTCGTCGATGGCGGGGCCGATGGCCAGCTGCACCTCCGGCCACAGCCGCTTCACGGCCTGGGCCATTACATGGGAGCAGGTGTGCCAGTAGGTTTTCCGGTATTCCGGGTTTTCAAAGGTGTACAGGTTTTCTTCAGACATAATGGTTTCCCTCCTTTAATATTGGGGGCAGGTATGCAAAAATCCCACCCCTGAAAGATCAGGGGTGGGATACAAAATTGTATTCCACGGTTCCACCCTGGTTGCAGCCGCAGCTGCCACTCATTGACGCGGTAACGGGCGCACCCGACCCGGCATTTCCGCCGGACGGCTCCGAAGTGGTGTGGCATAGGGCAGCGTCGCAGAGCCCTTTCACCATGTGGGCTCCTCTCTGAGCGGCTTACCGGATGCCGGGTCTTCCTCATAGCCTTTCTATGGGGAAATATAGCACATTTTTTCCCTCTTGTCAATGGGGTTTACCACCGGCGAAAAAGGGATTTTTCCGGAAAAAAAGGGGTAAAAAGGTTTACCATAATTCAAAAACTTCCGTGGTTTACAGGAGGTTACATATTTCGGCAACTTATGTCAACACCTGTAACCAATTCCACCAGATATCGTGGGTGAGGAGGGGAAAATCATGTATATTTAGACAAAATGTTTACATAAAAATAATACAAAAAATCGGGCAAAAGTTGTCTAAATATGGTATTTTGGAGGAAAGACTTGACTTTTGGCATTTTTTTGTTATAATACCCATGCTGTCATTCATCTGCACAGCCTTTGTTACAATTTGATACCAACGGATTTCCCAGTGGAAATCCCCCTATAATTTCGGAAGGAGGGCGAACCCTTGCAGCGATTGATTGCGTTTGCAAAAGCAAGAAAGAAGTGGCTCAAGCGCGGGGCCGCCTGTGTGGTACCCCTGGTGCTTTTGGTCCTGATGCTGTCCCAGACAGCCTTTGCCCAGATTACATATGTGATCACCGACGGGGACCAGGTGGTGGTGCATACCACCAGTGCATCCGACCCTGCGGCAGTTCTGCACGAGGCCGGTCTCCAGTTGGGTGAGGAGGATACCTACACCACCCAGGCTGGAACGGAAGGCACGGAGATTACCGTCCGCCGGGGCCAGATCATTACCATTGACAACTGCGGTGTGCAGCTTCAGGCCTGCAGCTATGGCGAGACCCTGGAGGAGCTGCTGACCCGGCTGGAGGTGCCTATGGGCACCGATTATCAGGTGTCCCTGCCCCTGGATACGGAAACCTACGATGGTATGCATGTATCTGTTGAGTGGGTAGTGGAGGAGGAACAGACCTATACGGCAGAGGTTCCCTTTGAGACCGTTTACTGCGATGCCCCTACCCTGGCTCTGGGTGAGGAGAAGGTGGTAACGGAGGGCGTCCCCGGCGAGGCGCTGTATACCGACCATGTCACCTATGTGAACGGGGAGGAATCCCAGCGGGAGAACCTGAAAACGGAGGTTACCACCGAGCCTGTGAGCCGGGTGGTGCTCCGGGGCACCGGGGAGGACCTGGACGGGGACAAGAACCAGCCCATCATCGGCAACGGCGTGATTGTGCTGCCCTCCGGGGAGGTGCTGACCTACACCCACGCCGACCAGTACTGGGCCACCGCCTATACTTCCTGGGTTGAGGACTGCACCGGCACCACCGCCACCGGCACTCAGGCCCGGGTGGGCGCCATTGCCGTTGACCCCACCGTGATTCCCTACGGAACCCGGATGTTTATTGTCACCAATGACGGGGAGTATGTCTACGGCATCGCCACTGCGGAGGACTGCGGCGGCGGTATCAAGGGCAACCATGTGGACCTGTTCTTCAACACTGTGGAGGAGTGCTTCCAGTTTGGCGTCCGGGACTGCATCATCTACTTCCTGGGTGATGCCGAATGGCAGGGCGACACCGACTGGCAGGAATAAAACCATTGCATATCCGCCTTTTGTTTGCTATAATGGCAGACGAAAGGCGGATTTTTTATGATAAATGTTTGCGATATTCAGGTGATGAAGCCGCTTCTTGCCCAGCACGGCTTCCACTTTTCCAAGGCCAAGGGGCAGAACTTTCTAATCAGCCGGTGGGTGCCGGAGCGGATTGCAGAGGAGGCCGGGGTGGACGAGACTGCCGGTGTTCTGGAAATCGGCCCGGGCATCGGACCCCTGACCCAGCAGCTGGCTCTCCGGGCGGGGAAGGTCTGCGCCGTGGAGGTAGACGAGCGGTTAAAGCCCATTCTGGCGCTGACGGTAGGGGAGTTTTCCAACACGGAGATTCTCTGGTCTGACATTCTCAAGCAGAATATCCCGGCACTGGTGGAGGAGAAATTCCCCGGGCTTCGGCCCATGGCCTGCGCCAACCTGCCCTACTACATTACCTCTCCCATCCTCACCGCCCTTCTGGAGGCGGAGTGCTTCCGGTCTGTGACGGTGATGGTGCAAAAGGAGGTGGCCCAGCGGATTGCCGCTCAGCCCGGCTCCCCGGACTACAGCGCCTTTTCCATCTTCTGCCAGTACTATGCTAAGCCTGAGATTCTCTTTGATGTGCCTGCCGGGTGCTTTCTGCCCCAGCCCAAGGTGACCTCGGCGGTGATTACCCTGAAGGTCCGGGAGGAAAAGCCCTGGGACATTCCGGAGCCGGAGATTTTCTTCCGGGCTGTCCGGGCCAGCTTTGCCATGCGCCGGAAAAAGCTGCAAAACGGCCTGGCCTCCGGCTTCCCCCAGCTGGGAAAGGCCGGGGCGGCAGAGGTGATTGCCGCTGCTGGCCTGCCGGAAAATGTCCGGGGAGAGACCCTGGGGATTCCGGAGTTTGCCCGGCTGTCCAAAGAAATTTCCGGGAGGCTTCACCATGATTGAGTTTTTGTTTCTGGATCTGGACGACACCATTTTGGACTTTCAGAAGGCGGAGCGGCTGGCTCTGGCCAAGACCCTGGAGTCCTTCGGCCTGCCGCCGACAGATACCGTCCTTGCCCGGTACCATGAAATCAACCGGGAGCACTGGGAGCGGCTGGAGCGGAAGGAACTGACAAGGCAGCAGGTTCTGGTGGGAAGATTCGCCGCCCTCTTTGCCGAGATGGGCCTTTCTGCCCAGGCGGAGCAGGTTGCCAGAACCTATGAGGAGAACCTCAGCCAGGGGCATTACTTCCTCCCGGGAGCGGAGGAGGCACTTCGGTCCCTGAGCAAAAAATACAAGCTGTACTTAGCCAGCAACGGCACCGCCCGGGTTCAGGCGGGACGGCTGAAAAGCGCCGGAATCATCCCTTATTTTCAGGAGATTTTCGTGTCGGAGGAGATGGGATACAACAAGCCGGACCCGGCCTATTTTGATGCCTGCTTTGCAAGGATTCCGGGCTTCCGGAAAGACCGGGCCATGATGGTGGGGGACAGCCTGACCTCGGACATTTTAGGGGGGATTCAGGCGGGAATTGCCACCTGCTGGGTCAATCCCCACCACAAAACAGGAAGTATCCATCCTGACTTCGAAATTGAAAGCATCGTTCAGTTGGAGGCGTTATTAAAGAACCTATGAAGTACATTGATTTGGAAAATTATCCCCGGCGGAGCCACTACGAATTTTTCAAAAGCCTTGCCTACCCCTATGTGGGCATGACCGCCAACATGGATGTAACAGACCTGATTGCCAAGGCAAAGGCCATGGGCAAGTCCACCTTCCTGGCCTGCCTCTATGTGGGCATTCAGGCTGCCAACCGGGTGCCGGAGCTGCGGCAGCGGATTGTGGGGGATAAGATTGTGGAGTTTGATTTCTGCAATGCCGCCCACACCGTGGCCCTGCCCGACGAAACCTTCTGCAACTGCCAGACCAACGGTCAGCTGTCCTTTGAAGACTTTCTGGAGGACGCAAAAGCCCGGCAGGAGGAGGCCAAGCACCACCACGGCTTTGTGGGCACCCAGGAGGACGAAACGCCCCTGCTGTTCTTCTCCTGCGTCCCCTGGGTGGCCTTTACCCAGGTGATTCAGCCCGCCCCCATCCCGGCAGACTGCAATCCCCGGATTGTCTACGGAAAGTTTATCAAGGAGGGGGGCCGGATTCTCATGCCCGTAGGCATCCAGGCCAACCACGCCCTGGTAGACGGCCGCCACATCGGCAAATTCTACCAGGCCTTTGAAGAGATTATCCGGGAGATATGTTGAAGCCGGGGTGACCCTCGGTGTTAATCTCGCAGAGCGGGCAGTGCCCGCTGACAATTTCCCACGATAACCTGCTACAAATTGTTACTTCCCTGACCCGCCCGGTATCGTTCTATGTGCGATACCGGGATTTTTCCGGCTTTCAATCGACAGCGTGGGAAAGATACACTCCCAAAACCCATAAACCAAAACGGGTGCAGAGACTGAAACCCCGCACCCGAGCCAAAGAGAAGGGTCAATCCCGGATGGTTCCACCCGGGGGATTCTTAAGGGGGGAACAATTCGAGCGGGAGCGAGTTGTTCCCCCCTTAAGCCGGCTTCTTTGCATACTTTCTTGCCGGAGCAAGAAAGTATGGCCCCGCTGGCAAGCGCTTGCAGAAAGCCGATTGGAAAACAGACTGAAAGGGAATAACTGGGGAACGATAACCACCAGCAAGCACTACCACATTCCAAAACCGCAGCTGTATCGCCCGCTTGCTCTCTCGGACACGCCGCCGCCGCAAAAAAACAGGACACCATTTGGTGTCCTGTTTTTGTTTAGTCGTCAATGCGGCGGATGTGGGCTCCCAGAGCGGTGAGCTTCTCCACCAGCCGTTCGTAGCCCCGCTCCACGAAGTGGATGTTCTCCACCACGGTGGTGCCCTGGGCTGCCAGGCCGGCGATAATCAGGGCAGCGCCTGCCCGCAGGTCGTGGGCGCATACCGTAGCGCCGGTGAGCTGCTTGGTGCCGGTGACCGTGGCGGTCTTGCCGGTGATGAGGATGTTGGCACCCATGGACTGCAGCTCCGTGCAGTAGCCGAAGAACCGGGTCTCGTACACATTCTCCGTCAGGCGGCTGATGCCGCTGGCCAGGGTCATGCACACGCAGATTTGCGCCTGCATATCCGTGGGGAAGCCGGGGTAGGGCCGGGTCTTTACGGTGGTGTGGTGGAGCTTTCCGGTGGAGCGGATGCGGATGGCATCGTCATAATTGATGATGGATACCCCCATCTCCTGGAGCTTGGAGGTGATGCAGTCCATGTGCTTGGGGATGACATTCTGCACCAGCACATTGCCTCCCACTGCCGCTACCGCAGCCAGGTATGTACCCGCCTCAATCTGGTCGGGGATGATGGCATAGGAACCGCCCCGGAGCCGCTCCACGCCCCAGATTTTCACCACTTCCGTACCGGCGCCGGAAATCCGGGCACCCATGGTGTTCAGGAAGTTGGCCAAATCCACGATGTGAGGCTCTCTTGCGGCGTTGTAGATAATGGTCTGACCGGGCAGGAGACAGGCAGCCATGATGATATTGATGGTAGCGCCTACGCTTACCACGTCCAGGGTAATGCGGTTGCCGTGAAGACCATCGGGGCCTTCCCGCAGGTAGACATAATCATCCGTCTCCTCCACGTCCGCACCCAGGGCGGCGAAGCCCTTCACATGCTGGTCGATGGGACGGGAGGCAAAGTTGCACCCTCCGGGGAGGGCCACATCCGCCTGATGAAAGCGGCTCAGGAGCGCACCCATCAGATAGTAGCTGGCCCGCATTTTCCGCACCAGGTTGGGATTGGGGCAGCGGTTGGTGATATGGGAGGCGTCCAGCTGCAATACGCCGGGGGCTTCCTCCCGAATCTGCACACCCATATCCCGGAGGATTTCCAGGAGAATCCGTACATCGGAGATGTCCGGCACATTCTCCACCCGGCACACCCCATCCACCAAAAGGGCGGCGGGGAGGATGGCCACGGCGGCGTTTTTGGCGCCGCTGATGGTGACGCTCCCCTCCAACGGGGTGCCGCCAATAATTTCATATTTTGCCAAGGGTGATCCACTCCTTGATAAAGTCATATTTAGGTAGTAACTAATTGTACCATACTCCGGCTCTTTTGTAAAGGAACTTTTTGGTTTTTATCGGCGTATGCCCTTGGGATAGTGATTTTTCATAACTTTTCCATCCCCTTTTCCCCAGCCAATGCCGTAACCGCCTGTGGTAATCAGGCACCAGCCGGCCTTTTCCGTGGGAAGGGTCTCCCCATGAAGGTATCTGGAAATCTCCGGACTTTCCGGGGAATATTCCTGGGTGCAGGGGCAATCCCGGAGCCACAGGGCCAGGGCGTGGGCCGGGACAAACCTGCCTTTGCGCACCTCCCCCAGCTCCAGGCCGGGGCGCTCCACCTTGAGCCCTGCAAGGTCAGGCATCCCCTCCGGCGCCCAGAACAGGCGGCTGCCGAAGGTCAGGGCTCTTCCCGGGGGCAGGGAGATTCCCAGTTCTTTGGCAAAGGAAAGCCATTCTTTGGGGAGCTTTTCTCCTTTTTCCTCAAAGGATTCCGGGTTTTCCTGTCCCTTTCGCCGAAGCACCGCCACAAAGTGCCCTTCTCCCAGAAGCTTGTGGGGCCACAGGCGGTAAAAGCCCGGAGCCGTCCGGGTAAACCAGGGAGCTTCCACATCCTCCGGCTCAAAATCCGGGTGGGCAGAAAGAAAGTCCTCCACCGCCTCCTCGTTCTCCTGGGGAGCAAAGGTGCAGGTGGAGTACACCAGTCGTCCCCCGGGACACACCAGCTTCGAACCGGCTTCCAGGATTTCGGCCTGCCGCCGGGCGCACATGGCTACCGTCTCCGGGCTCCAGTCTGTCACCGCCGCCTCCTCCTTCCGGAACATCCCCTCCCCGGAGCAGGGGGCGTCGATGAGCACCCGGTGAAAGTACCCGGGGTATTTTTTCGCCAGGGTCTGGGGGTCGGTGTTGGTCACAAGGGCGTTGGCAATGCCCATCCGCTCCACATTCCGGCTGAGGATTTTCGCCCGCTTGGGGTGAATCTCGTTGGACAGCAGGAAGCCCTTTCCCCCCAGTTTCCCGGCAACCTGGGTGGTTTTTCCCCCGGGGGCGGCGCACAAATCGCAAATCCGCTCTCCCGGCTGGGGGTCTAAGAGGGCCGCCGCCGACATGGCGCTGGCCTCCTGCAGGTAGTATACGCCGGCCTCGTGGAAGGGGTGCAGGCCGGGACGGGATTGGGGATCATAATAGTATCCCATAGGCTCCCAGGGCACCGCCTCCCGGACGAAATCCAGGGCGGGTATCTCCCCCTTCAAGGGGTTAAACCGCAGAGCCACGGCTCTGGGCCGCTCCAGGCTCTGCAAAAAAGCGGGATACTCCGCCCCCAACTGGGCCTGCATCCGCTGTAAAAATTCCTGAGGAAGCATAGGCTCTCTCCTTTTGAAAAGTTTATGCGTTTACAAGGGCATTTTATCACAATTCCGGGAAAATTTCCACACAAAAAAGGCAGGCGCAAAATGCCCGATTCCCGAAAACACCAAAATCGGCGGCAAGTCACCGCTTACAATTTTGCACGGTTTCGTTATCTTGGAGAAGGCTTCCATAAATACCTCCCTCCGGGAGGGAGGTGTCTTGGGGCGAAGCCCCAAGACGGAGGGAGCCAGCGGGCGCATAGCCAGTTTGCGTACCGGAGATGGTGCCTCCCTGAGGCTATCCTATTTCCTATGCCAATTAGGGAAACTCTGAATAAATCGTCTGCGGCTGGATAGCGAATCTTTTTTGCCATCCATGCAGAATGAAAAACGGGAAATACATACAGTATTCCGCCGTTTTCCATTCTTTTGTCTGACGAAAAATCTCTCGCTACCAGCTCTTGCCTATTTATTCAGAGCTTCCTTAGAGGCGACTGCCTGTTAAAATCGGCATAAGGTATCGACAATTTTACGCAAGTACCTCCCCGCCAGTATGCGGTTAGCTTACCGCCCGCTGGCTCCCTCAGTCACCTGCGGTGACAGCTCCCTCCGGTCGGGAGCTATGGGCTTGTGCTTTTCCTCATGCTCCCGGTTTAGCATCGTGGAGTGCAAAGTGCCTGCTGCAAAACGAAAGCTTTGCAGCAGGCACTGGTTCATGTTTTGCACAGCTCCCGGATTCCGGCGGCGATACAGCACTCGGTGGTGTAGGGGCAGTCCGGGTAGTTGCAGTCCGTTTCCACAAGGGTCTGGTTTTCCGTCACCACGGCCACCATCCGGCTGCCGTCTGTGCAGCGGCAGTAGCCGGAGAGGAAGGTTTCCTGTTCCAAGCTTATTCCTCCCGGGTGACGCAGAAGCCCATGGGGGACAGGGACAGCCAGGTGGGCGCCAGGGTGTGGATGTGGTGACCGAAGAGCACCCGCCCCACCGGCACCTGCCAGGCATCCATGCTGTGGTTGACATAAATGCGAAGAGTCTGACCGTTCACGCTCCGGGTAAAGCCCAATTTGCCGTCTCCTGCCTCAAAGAAGGAGATGTCACCCAGCCGGAGGGGTTCCTGCCCCTTCCGCAGCTGACCCAGCTGCTGGAAGAAGGCCAGAAGCTCCCGGTCTTCCCGGCCCCAGGGGTAGGTGCGGCGGTTGAAGGGGTCTTTGTAGCCTTCCATACCCGCCTCGTCACCGTAGTACAGGCTGGGGGAGCCGGGGAGGGTGTACTGGAGGAAGGCAGCCATTTGCAGCCGCTCCAGCGCCAGATCCCGCTGGGAGCGGGACAGGTGCCGCTTGGACTTCTCCTCCCAGGTGCCGTCAAAATCGTCTACCAGGGCAGTGAGAATCCGGGGGGTGTCGTGGGTGCCCAGCATATTCATGTTGCAGGAAAGCACCTGGGGGGGATAGTTCTCCACGATGGACATGACGGTCTCTTTCAGACCCTGACCGCCGTCCCGCTCCTTCATATAGTTCAAAATGGCGGTGCGGTAGGGGTAGTTCATGCAGGAGTCCAGCACCCCGTCTACAAAGTACCGGCGGCGGATGCCGTAGGCCTCCTTGTTGGAGGCATCCTCCCACACCTCGCCGATGAGCAGGGCATCAGGCTTCAGCTCCCGCAGCCGCTTTTTAAGCAAAAGTACAAACTCGTTGGGCAGTTCATCCACCACATCCAGCCGGTAGCCGTCGGCACCCAGCTTCAGCCAGTGCTCCAGCACCGAGTCGGGGCCGGTGATGATGTATTCGATGAAGCTCTTGTCCATCTTGTTCACGGTGGGCAGGGTGTCGAAGCCCCACCAGCTGTTGTAGTTGTCCGGCCACTGGTAGAAGGTGTACCAGCCGGAATAAGGGGAGTTCTGGGTGCAGTAGGCTCCCTTGCCTCCGAAGGTTCGCTCCTTGTCAAAGTAGAGGCTGTTGGAGCCGGTGTGGGAATAGACCCCGTCCAGGATTACCCGAATGCCCCGGGCGTGGGCGGCCTTGCACATGGCAGCAAAATCCGCCTCCGTACCCAGCATGGGGTCGGGGGTCTTGTAATCGCCTGTATCGTAACGGTGGCTGGAAAAACTCTTGGAGATGGGATTCAGGTACAAAATGGTGGTGCCCAAAGAGGCAATATAGTCCATTTTCTCCGTGATACCCCGGAAATTGCCGCCGAAAAAGTCGTTGTTCAGCACCACACCCTCCGGTGTGGGACGCCAGGAGACCTCCTCATACCAGTCCTGGTGGACGGTATAGGGCTCCAGCTTGCCGGTAAGGTCGCAGCGGCCGGCCTTATGGAATCGGTCGGGGAAAATCTGATAGATGGTAGCGCCCTTTGCCCAGTCCGGGGTGGTAAAGTCCGCCGGAATACAGCTAAGCTGCCAGCAGTCCCCGGCTTCCATGTTGGTGTCGTTGCCCTGCTTGAACAGGCGGAAGCCGCCGGTTCTGGTGGTGATGTAAAAATAGTAGAAGTACAGCCCGGTATGCGCCAGGGAGAACTTGCCCTGGTAGATGTCATAGGCCCCACGCTTGATCCGGTACTCCATGGGGACCGTGTGGCTGGGGGTTCCGTCCTGATGATTAAACTGCACCATGACCTTGGTGGCCTGGACGGAGGAGGGAATGTGAATGTGAAGAGTACAGCTTTGGTTAGGGGTGAGCGTCCCAAAGGGATCTTTATACATACGCTCTTTAGAATCGTATAAAATACGCATAAAAAGCTCCTGGATGATGAATTTTTGCAGCCCTTCAAGGGGAAAAAGGCTCCCTTGTGAAAGGGAGCTGGCACGCCGGAGGCGTGACTGAGGGATTGGCGGCAGAGGCTCCCCAAAAGTACAAACCAATGGGGGAAGGAGTCAGCCTGCGAAATCCCCCCGTCCCGGCGCTGCCGGGGCACCCCCCTTTTGCAAGGGGGGCTTTGGTTTGTTCATCCATTTCGCCGCAGTAACGATACCGGGCGGGTCAGGGAAAGAACGATTAGCAGAAAGCCGTCGTGCGAAATTGACAGCGGCGGCACGCCGTTAGTCGCCGCAGACTTTGTGGAACATCTGCATATACTTCCCGGCGGGAACATTCCAGCTGAAGTCCTGGCACATTTCCACGTACTGCAGCTTCTGGAAGGCCTGGGGGTTGTGATGATACAGCTCCAGACACCGCTTCAAAGCGTTCAGGAAGTCGTGGGCGTTGTAGCTCTGGAAGGTAAAGCCCAGGCCGCCTTCGCCCTTTTCGTCCACGGGAGGCACGGTGTCCTTCAGACCGCCGGTGGCGTGAACCACAGGCACGGTGCCGTAGCGCATGGCGTTCATCTGGCTCAGGCCGCAGGGTTCACTCTTGGAGGGCATAAGGTAGATGTCGCCGCCGGCATAAATCCGGGAGGCAAGCCCCAGATTGAAGGTAATCTTGGCAGCTACCCGGTCGGGGAACTCCTCGGCCAGCTCCTTGAAGAACTGCTCGAACCGAGCTTCGCCGGTGCCCAAAATCAGCAGCTGGGCGTTTTCCTCCCACATAAGCTGCCGGGCGATGTGGCACAGCAAATCCAGTCCCTTGTGACCCACCAGCCGGGTGACCATGACCATGAGGGGCACATCCGGTGCCTGGGGCAGACCCACTTCCTTCTGGAGGGCTGCCTTGCAGGCGGCCTTTCCTTCCCGGAAGGTGTCGGCGTTGTAGTGGGCAGGGAGAGCCGGGTCGGTCTCCGGGTTGAAGGTGTTCACATCGATGCCGTTGGTGATGCCGGTGAGCTTCCAGGCTGCGGGAGCCAGGACGCTGTCCAGCCCGTGGGCATAGTAGGGATACATCAGCTCCTGGGCGTAGGTCTCGGACACGGTGGAAACCATGTCAGCGGTCTCAATGGCGCCCTTCATCATGTTGACGCAGCCGCTCATGTCCAGGGTGGGACGCCACTCCCAGGGCAGAGCCAGCACATCGTCAAAGAAGCTGCCTTCCGCCCAGCCCTGATACTCCACGTTGTGAATGGTGAACACGCACTTGGTGTCCGGCAGGAGGGGCTGATACTGGGCCTTCAGCAGGGTGGGAACCAGGGCGGTCTGCCAGTCGTTGCACTGAATCACATCGGGAATGAAATCCAGATTCACCAGGGTGTCCAGGCAGGCCTTGGAGAAGAAGGCGAAGCGTTCGCCGTCGTCAATGTCGCCGTAGATGGCGCCCTCTCTGGCGCCGAAGTAGTACAGACTGTCGATGAAGTACACCTGCACCCCATCTTCCCGGTTCTTCAGCTGATAGACGCCGGCGTACTGATTCCGCCAGCCCAGGCTTACATAAAACTGGGAAACCTGCTCCACTTCATACTTGGGGTTGTCCAGAATCTTCTTGTAGTAGGGAAGAATCAACACGACCTCGTTGCCGGGAATCCGGGCCAGGGCGGAGGGCAGGGCCTCCATCACGTCTCCCAGACCGCCGGACTTGATATAGGGTGCGCCTTCGGAGGCCAGCATGGCGATTTTCATACAATTTCACCTCGTTTGATAATCACAGGGGTGGTGGGGGAACCGATGAGGGTTGCGCCGGGGCGCACCACCACATCCTTGTCCAGAATCACATTCTTCAGGACGCAGCCCTCTCCGATGACGGCGTCGTTCATGATGACGCAGTTCTCCACCTGAGCACCGGCGGCAATCTGCACCTGCCGGAACAGAATGCTGTCCTTCACGGCGCCGTCCAGGACACAGCCGTCAGCCACGCAGCAGTGGGAAATCTGGCTGTTCTCCCCGTAGTAGGTGGGAACCCGGTCACGAACCTTGGTGTAGATGGGGTGGTTGCCGAAGAACAGATCCTGGTACACATCTCCTTTGAGAATAGCCAGATTGCTCTCAAAATATTCCTGGGTGGACTCATTGAAGAGCACCACGCCCTCGTGCTGGTACACGCCAACGGTCAGGTTGTTCTCGTGGAACTGCAAGGACAGGAAGTCCCGCTCGAAGCGGTAGCGGTTCCGGGCCACAGCCTCTCTCACATGGTACAGCAGCAGCTCCTTGGCGATGACGAACAGACCCATGGAGGCAAGATACCCCTCGGGGGCTGCCAGGTCCACCGTCAGGTCGGAAATCTCTCCGGCCTCGTCCAGTTTGATGGCCAGATCCAGCCGCTTCCTGCCGTTGGCAATACCGGCCTTGGTGACCACGGTAATGTCCTTGCCGCTGGAAACGTGGGCTTCCAGCACCTTGTTCAGGTCGATGTTGTAAAGGACGCTGGGGTCAGCCAGCACTACATAGTCGTCCTTGCTGCCCTCTTCCAGGTAGTCCGCCACAGAGTGGAGGGCGTCCAGCTTGCCCTGGTAGCTGGGAGCGTTACCGGTGAAGTAGGGGTTCAGGAATTCCAGACCGCCCTGCTGCAGCTCCAGATCCCACTCCTCGCCGGAGCCAATGTGGTTCATCAGGGAGTTGTACTTGTACCGGGAGATGATGCCCACCCGGCGGATGCCGGAGTTGGCCATGTTGGAGAGAATGAAGTCAATCTGACGGTAGCGGCCGCCGAAGGGGAGGCTGGCCATGGTGCGCTTGTTGGTCAATTCGCCCAGAGAGCTGTCATAGATGTTGGCGAAGATAATACCCATTGCGTTCATAGTCGATTTCCTCCCTTAGAGCATTTCCCCGGGGAGCAGCACGGTGTTGGCTTCCACCACGGCTCCCTTGCGGGTTACGCTGATGTTCTTGGTTTCTCCCGGTCCGAAGGCGCCGCCTATCACCGCGCCCTTGCAGATGTGGCTGTCCTCGCCGATGATGGCGTGGCGGACAATGGCGCCGGACTCAATGATGGCGCCGGGCATGATTACGGAGTCCTCTACCAGCGCTCCCTCGCCCACATAGGAGCCGATGGAGATGATGCTGTGGCGGACGGTGCCGAAAATGTTGGAGCCCTCTGCAATGAAGCAGTTGACGGTGACGGCACCCGAGTCTATGTAGCTGGAGGGGTAGGCATTGTTCCGGGCGTAGATCTTGCTGTGCTCGCCGCCCCGCAGGTCAAACACCGGCTCCTTGCCCAGCAGGTCCATGTTGGCCTCCCACAAAGAGTTGATGGTGCCCACGTCCATCCAGTAGCCGTCAAACCGGTAAGCCATCAGCTTGTGACCGGATTCCAGCAGCTTGGGAATGATGTTCTTGCCGAAGTCGTTGGAGGAATTGGGGTCCTCCTCGTCGGCAATCAGGAACTCCCGCAGCACCTTCCAGGTGAATACATAGATGCCCATGGAGGCATTGGTGGACTTGGGAACCTTGGGCTTTTCCTCGAACTCGTAGACGGAGCCGTCGGGGTTGGTGTTCATGATGCCGAAGCGGCTGGCCTCCTCCAGGGGGACGTTCCGCACGGCGATGGTGCAGCTGGCGCCGGACTTCTCATGGTAGGACACCATGGCGGCGTAGTCCATCTTGTAGATGTGGTCGCCGCCCAGCACCACCACGTACTCCGGGGAGTACCGGTCAATGAAGCCCAGGTTCTGGTAGATGGCGTTGGCGGTACCCTTGTACCAGCCGCTCTTCTTGTCGTTGCGCTCGTAGGGGGGCAGCACCTGGGCGCAGCAGTGGGACTTGTTCAGGCCCCAGGGCTGGCCGTTGCCGATGTATTCGTTCAGCTCCAGAGGCTGATACTGGGTGAGGATTCCCACGGTGTCAATGCCGGAGTTGACACAGTTGGACAGGGGGAAATCGATGATGCGGTATTTGCCGCCAAAGGGGACGGCAGGCTTGGCAGTATTCTGGGTCAAAACCTTCAGACGGCTGCCCTGGCCGCCTGCCAAAAGCATGGCAATACAACGTTTTTTCTGGAAGTACATAGAAAGGCACCTCTCCTTTTTTGATTCAGCAAACCTGCGGTCAGAATGAAGGTCTGCTGTGTAAATATCCAGCTATAGCATAGCACAAATTTGAAGATTAGGAAATGGACAAAATGTCTAAAATCTTTTGCAAAGATATGTTGTTTTTCACAACAAGGGGGCACGGCGTGGGGAAATTACTGGGCATTTCGACAAGGTTCAACAGCTTTTCCATCCAAATAATGTGGTGCCAGCCCCCCAATTTGTACCCACAATCGGGAAAATCGGCAAATTGCCGATACCCCATGGCCTCATGGAAGGCAAGGGAAGGGCGGTTGGAACCCTCAATAAGTGCATAAACTCTGGTATAACCCTGCATAGTCAGGATATGCTCCAGAATCCGGTACATCCTTTGACCGATTCCTCTTCCCTGGATGGCCGGGGACAGGTAGATGGACAGCTCTGCGCACCAGGAAAAGGCAGCCCGCTCGAAAGGAGCGCTGCCGTAGGCGTAGCCCAGGACGGTTCCGTCCTCTTCCCACACAATCCACGGGAACTGGGCGGTGATGGTATCAAACCGCCGGGTAAATTCCTCCAGGGTGGGGAGGCGATATTCGAAGCTGTATGGGGTCTTTTCCACATAGGGACGGTAAATTTCCAGAATCTGGGGCAGGTCGGTGTGCACCGCCAGCCGGATGGCCATAGGCATCCCTCCTTTTGTATCTGATACTATTTTATAATGGTGGTATTCCTCCGTCAACCCATGCCGCCCCTCCCCCATGTAAAATTTCTGTCAAGCGCCGGGCGGGCAGTGCCCGCAGCCAATTTCGCACGGTGGCTTTCAGCGATTCGTTACTTCCCTGACCCGCCCGGTATCGTTACCGGGTGGAAATAGACGTACAGCCCAAAGCCCCCCTTGCCAAAGGGGGGTGGTTTGGCAAAGCCAAACCGGGGGGATTCCCCAGGCTGGCAGGTGTCCACATGGGATTATACTTTTGAGAAAGCCCCCACTGTGAATCCCTCAGTCACGGCTTCGCCGTGCCAGCTCCCTTTGGCAAGGGAGCCTTTTTGACTGGTGCGTTTAACAAAAAGCGGAAGAAGCCCCAGCTTCTTCCGCTTTTGCTTATTTTCCGAACAGGGGACGGGCCACCCGCTTGTAAAGGAGCAGGGTAAGGACGGAGATGAGCACACCCTTGATGAGGTTCAGGGGGGCCACCGCCAGCACCACGAAGGTGGTGACAGAGGAGATGGCGGGGTTCACGGCGCCGCCCATGGCGATAATCCGGGACAGGTCGGAGCCAAAATACAGCTGGGCGAACTTGGGCAGCAGGTACACGGCGTTGAAAAAGCTGCCGAACACTGTCATCACCAGAGTACCGGCAACCAGGCCCCAGATGGCCCATTTCCGGGTCTTGTGGATGTGGTAGAGAATCACCGCCGGAATCACGAAGCTGCATCCCACCACGAAGTTGGCAAGATCCCCTACAAAGGCGGTGGTGGTGCCCTTCAGCAGAAGCTTCAGGATGATTTTAATGGCCTCACAGGTGACAGCCGCCGTGGGCCCTAAGTAGAAGCCGCAGAGAATCACCGGCAGCTCGGAAAAGTCCAGCTTGTAGAAGTCCGGGGCCAGGAAGGGCAGGGGAAAGTCCAGGGTGTATAGCACCGCCGCCAGAGCGGCGCAGATGCCCACAATGGTGACAAACCGTGCCTTGCTGGGACGGTGCAAATCCGGGAGGAACCGCTCTCCCAGCCGGGACAAAAGGATGATGACCGCCACAATGAGGGCGGAGACCAGCACAAAACTTAAATTCTGTTGCAGGTCAGCGAGAAGTTGGGACATGACAAAAAACCTCTTTTCTGTTTTTTCGGAAACTCCCGCTGCATGGATGGCGGAAAAGCTCCGCTTCCCAGCCGCAGACGATTTTATCGGAGTTTCCGGAAATAAAAATACGCCCAGGGTACAGATACCCCAGGCGTAACAAGATTCTTGTTCCTGTCGCTCTTCTTCCATCCAGACTATACTGTCGGTATCGGAGTTACACCGATTCAACGCCGAAGCGCTCGCGGACTTTACCGCCGGTCGGGAATTGCACCCTGCCCTGAAGATATCCATATTCTGTTGCTGTCCTACACATTACCACGCTTTGCCCCGGTTGTCAAGTCCCTGGTTCTGTGATAAAATCAGGATAATCAGGCGGCAGGGGCGGTGGTCTCCTGCTGGGTAGGCGTGGTGGCGTCCGTATCGGTGGTGTCGGTGGTGGGTGTAGTGTCAGAGCTGCCGGTGGTGGCATCCTGGGACGGCTGGGTGCTTTCCGTAGGCTCCTTCACCGACTGGGGCATCTGGAAGCCGTGGATTCTGCCCTTGGCAGAGGTGTCGGTGATGTCTCCGCCGATGACGGCGTCCTTATGCACCAGAAGCGTTGCGTACACCGGATCGGTGGCGCCGGGGTAGTTGGTCACCTTGTAGACATAGCGCATCACCGTCTGGCCGGCATATTGGGTCAGGTCATACCCCTGGCTCTTTTGCAGGGCATTGTAGCGCTCATAGGCCTTGGTGGGGGTTTCGGGAATCCGAACCTCACCGGATTGGGCAGGGGAGGCGTTCACTTCCCAGCCGTACTCCTGGAGAAAGGCCACCCGCTTGTCGTTGCCGGTGGCGGTCTGAACCGTGGGGTCCTGGGTCTCCCCGCCGCCTCCAAACACCAGAAGCAGCAGCAAAATGGCAGCTGCCACCCCCGCCAGTACCATGAGAATCTTTTTCTTATCCACCTTGGCGGTCATAACCATCATAATGAAAATCCCTCCTAAGCAATGTTGGCATTATAGCCTATTACGCCGGTGGACGGGTTAGAACGGAGGAGCTATGGAAAGATTGGACAAATTCCTGTGCAGCCTGGGGCTTGCCACCCGGAGCCAGGTGAAAAATATTCTGAAAGCCGGAAGGGTGACGGTGGACGGGGTGCCGGAAGGGGACGGCAGCCGGAAAATCGACCCTCTGAGCCAGGACATTGCCCTGGACGGGGAATCCCTTTGCAAGGTAGACCGGGTGGTGCTGATGCTCAACAAGCCGGAGGGCTACGTCACCGCCACGGAGGACGCCCGGGAACGGACTGTCATGGAGCTGATTCCAAAGGAATACGCCCACCGGAGGCTCCGCCCGGTGGGGCGGTTGGACAAGGCCACGGAGGGGCTTCTGCTCTTTACCGACGACGGAGATCTTCTTCACCGGCTCATCAGCCCCAAAAAAGAGGTGGCGAAAATCTACTATGCCCGGCATGAGGGCACCGCCGGGGCGGCGGATGTGGCGGCCTTCCGGGCAGGGCTGACCCTGGCCGACGGCACCCGGTGCCTTCCGGCGGAGCTGGAGCCCCTGGGACCGGGGGAGAGCCGCATTATCCTCCGGGAGGGAAAGTACCACCAGGTGCGGCGGATGATGGCCAGCCGGGGGATGCACGTTAACTATCTGGAACGGCAGCAGGAAGGGGAACTGACCCTGGGAAATCTCCAAAGAGGCCAGGTTCGGCTCCTGACGGAGGAAGAAGTGGCATCTCTGGAGGGAAAATAGGCACATTGCCGGGCAGATCGGGAGGGTACCTTCCCGGGAAGGTACAACGGTGGGAATTTTCACTAAAAAAGATAAGACATTTTGCAGTAATATGTCAAAAGGTACTTGCAATTTGCGCAAAAGAAGTATATAATAAGCATGCTGATTTGTGAAATGCGTATTTGTGCAATATTAGTAAGGAGGCTGGAAAATGTCCAACAGTGTTTTTCAGAGCGTAATTTTGCAGTTGAAGGAGGCCGCCGGCTGCATCTTTGGTGTAATCGACACCGACGGCTGTGTCATTTCCTGTACCGATGTGATGCTTTTGGGTGAGCGGTGGCCGGAAGCGGCGCTCCGGGTGGCGGAGAATCCCACCCTGGTGCAGACCTTCGATGGCAAGACCTTCCGGGGAATCCTCAGCAGCACCAACAGCTTTGAGTATGCGGTGTTCTGCACCGGGGATGACCAGCTGGCTCAGACCTACTGCACCCTGGCTTATATCGCCCTGAATGATGCCAAGAATTTCTATGAGGAAAAGCACGACCGGGGTACCTTTGTAAAGAATATCCTGATGGATAACATCCTTCCCGGCGACATCTACATCCGGGCCAAGGAGCTCCACTTCGCCACGGAAGCCCCCAGAGTGGTGTTTCTGGTGCGGCAGCTGGGCCACGGGGAAGTGACGGCGGTGGACATTCTCTCCGGCCTGTTCCCGGACCGCTCTCAGGACTTTGTGGTGAGCATCAACGAGACCGATGTGGCGGTGGTGAAGCAGGTGGCCCCCGGCGCAACCCCCGAGGTCACGGAGAAGATCGCCCAGACCATGGAGGACACCCTGAAAAACGAGCTGTATGTCAAGACCGTCATCGGCATCGGCACCGTCACCGAGCACCTGCGGGAGCTGGCAGACTCCTACAAGGAAGCCCAGACCGCCATTGATGTGGGCAAGGTGTTCGACACGGAGAAGAGCATCATCAGCTACGAGAACCTGGGTATTGGCCGTCTGATTTATCAGCTGCCTACCACCCTGTGCGACATCTTCCTGTCCGAGGTATTCAAGAAGAGCTCCATCGACGCTTTGGACCAGGAAACCCTCTTTACCATCAATAAGTTCTTTGAGAACAACCTGAACGTATCCGAGACCTCCCGGAAGCTCTTTGTCCACCGGAACACCCTGGTGTACCGCCTGGAGAAGATCAAGAAGATTACCGGCCTGGACCTGCGCCTTTTTGACCACGCCATCGTGTTCAAGGTGGCCCTGATGGTCCGCAAGTACCTGGCCTCCCGGGAAATCCGATAAAACCCCAAGAGCCTCCCAAAAGGGAGGCTCTTTTTTCCTGGGTTGTCAGAATGTGTTTTTGAAAAGAAAATTTCCGGAAGAGAAAACTTTTTTGGTCGGGCTTTTGTCTTAGAAGGGAAAGGAGGCAAAAGCCATGGGTGAGATACACGTTCTCCGGTGGTTTCAGGCGCTGGTGCGCAAGGCCATGAGGGAGAGCCCGGTGAACCGAAAAAAGAAGGAGAAACTCTACAAAAACATCCAAAAACAGAGAGGACGGAAAGAAACATGACTTATTCCCAGGCAGTTTCCCTTGCCTTGCAGGGGAAAGAGGAAGGATTCCGCTATTTGTATGAAAGCACCTACCAAAGCAAATTCTATCTGGCGGTGAAGTACATGAACCGGCAGGAGGCGGCGGAGGATGTGCTGCAGGAGGCCTATGCCAAGGCCTTTTCCAAGCTGGACACCCTGAAAGAGCCGGAGGCTTTCCCCGGCTGGCTGGGTATGATTGTGGCAAACGAGGCCAAAAATGCCTTGCAAAAGAAAAATCCCCTCCTGTTTTCGGAGGTTCAGACCCAGGAGGACGAGGACTTTGTCCCGGAGGTGGAGGACACCCGGGAAGAAGCCCAGCCGGAGCTTTCCTACTCCCGGAAGGAAACCCAGGAGCTGGTGCGGGAGATGATCAACGCCCTGTCGGAGGAACAGCGGGTGTGCATCCTCATGTTCGAGATTGAGGGCATTCCCATTAAGGACATTGCCGCCTCTCTGGGCTGCTCGGAAAACACCGTCAAGTCCCGGCTGAACTACGGCAGAAAGAATCTGAAGAAAAAGGCGGAAGAACTCCAGAAGAAGGGCTACAAGCTCTACTCCGTGGCCCCCCTGGCCCTCTTTGCCTGGCTGCTGGCCCAGGAGCAGGGCTTCACAGCCCCCGGCGTGGCGGTGCCTGCCTGGGAGACTGCTTCCCGGCATATGGGGGCTGCCGCCGGAAAAGGGGCAGCTGCCGGAAAAGCAGCAACGGCTGGAAAAGCTGCGGCCTTCATCCATACGGTTGCGGGGAAAATTACCGTGACCATTGCAGGCACTGCCGTGGCGTTGGGGCTGGCAGCCGGAGGTGCAGCCATTGTCCACAACCAGGACACCCAGACCACCCAGCCGGAAACCACCATCACCCAGCCTGTTGACACCCAGCCGTCGGCGACGGAAACCACGGAAACAGAGCCGGTGGAAAAGGAAATGGAGGACGGGGACTTTGCAAGCCTGCTGGCCGGGGGCTTTACCCGGCAGGAGCTGGAGCAGCTGCTTGCCTACGGCCCGGAGACCCTGGACGAACAGGGCATTGAAGGGATGGATTTGCTTCTGACGGTGAACGCCATGTGCCAGTCCTGTGAAAGCCTGCCCCCGGAAACCCAGTATATCGGGTATCTGGGCTACGATGCCCAATATGTGAGCCGCTATGTGCTGGCGGATGTGAACCGGGCTTTGTACCTGTTTACGGACTTCCAGCTCTCCCCGGAGAATACCGGGGCAAACGGCGGGGATTACTTTGCCACCTACCGGATTGACGGCGAGGCGCTGTGCTTCTCCCCGGCCACCATCAACTATGACGGGGATACGGAAATCACCGCCGCCCGGTACACCCCGGAGGAGATGATTCTGGAATATACCTGGCACAGAACCTACTATGATATGGGCCAAAAGGATGTGACCCTGCAAAAGCGGGCAGTCCTGACCCCGGATGCAGAGGGGAAATTCCGCATCCGCACCATTGAGAACCTGGGAGAGCCGGCGGGGCCGGAGGAGCTGTATGCAAAGTTTCTGGAGGAGCTGAAAACCGGGGACTGGCAGAGCCTGTTCCAGGGGGAGGACTATACCGGGGAGCTGTCCTATTTTATCAAGGATCTGGACGGGGACGGTGTTCCGGAGCTGGTGCTGGGAGCCCGGTGCCAGGTCAGTCAGGTGTTCTACGGCATGGACTGTATCATCTTCCGCTGTGCCGAAATGGACGGAGGCTATGCCCTCAGCCGGATGGTGGGGGAGGGGGTGGTTTCCGCCTCCATCCGGATTCCCGGGGACGGTCAGGGACTGCTGACAGCGGACTTTTCCCGGATGTCCGGAATGTATTCCGTATCCCGGATTACCCTCAACGGTGGGGCCAATACTCTGGAATCCCAGTGGCTGTCGGAGTATGACTTCATCATGGGCTCGTCGGAGGAGCAGGCCTTCCTGGAGGCAAACCCGGAGCCCCAGTGGATTTCCCTGATATAACCCTTACCCCCCAGAGGGGCCTTCCAGACCGGGAGGCTGCCTCTGGGGAAATTTTTGAAAAATTTTTTGAAAAATAAAACTTTTTGAAAAGACCTCCTGTCCAAGAAGCAGAAGGGCGGCAAAGAACCGAACCCAAAGAAACAGTTACAGGAGGATTTTGTGATGAGAAAAGCGATAGTATGGATTGTGATTATGCTGGTGCTGGGGATGGCCCTGAACATTTCCGCCCAGGCGGCGGGTACAGAGAGTGGGATTGTATCCCAGGCGGTAAACGGCGTGGTGCAGGTGTATGCCCAGACCCAGCTGTCCAACGGGCGGGAGCTTGGCGCAACAGGCTCCGCCTTCGGCGTGGGCACCATCGGGGAGGAGACGGATATTTTCGTCACCAACCGCCATGTGGTTACCGAAGAGAACCAGGACGGCAGCCTGACCCAGGCCCAGCGGGTGTATATCATGGTGGGGGAAAACACCCTTACCACCACCCAGCGGAGCGTCCTCTCCGGGGGCGAGCTGTACCTGCGGGATGACTTGCCTACGATTTACGACATCAACACGGACCGGATGATTCCCTGCCAGGTACTGTATGTGTCGGAGGACTACGACTTCGCCATTTTGCAGGCCCAGGAGAAGGTGCCGGGACGGGTGGCCATGGAGCTGGCACCCCGGGGGGACAGCCAGGGGGTGGGACAGCAGGTGTACGCCCTGGGCTATCCCGGTATCAGCGACGAATTGACAACGGAAACCGGCTGGGAGGATTCCGGAAACTACTACGCCTACAACGGCTACCAGTATCCCATTTACACGGCTACCCACACCTATAACTCCCGGGTGGAGGATGTGACTGTCACCACCGGCATTATCTCCCGGTACACCACCATGACTTCCGAAAAGAATGTCCAGGTAATCCAGCACGATGCCACCATTCACCAAGGCAATTCCGGCGGCCCCCTGATTGACGCTGCCGGACGGGTGGTGGGCATCAATACCTACTCTGCAACCGCTGCGGAAAGCCACAACTACGCCATTTACATCGACTATGTCCGGGACACCCTGGAGGAGCTGAACATCCCCTACAATCTCCGGGGGAGCAAGGACTGGAAAATCCCGGTGGCGGTAGGAGCCGGCGCTGTGGTGCTGGTGGTGATTGTGATTGTCCTGAGCAAGGGCAGAAAGAGCCGGAAGCCGGCGGCAGCTCCGGTGCAGACCGGCGGCCATTTCCTCCTGTGGGGAGAGACGGGCCTGTTTGCCGGGCGGCAGTTTGCAGTGGGGGAAGTGCTGAACCTTGGTACCGACCCCATGAAAAATCAGCTGGTGTATCCCGGAAATCTGGAAACTGTCAGCCCCTGCCACTGCCGGGTGTTCCCGGTGGAGGGAAAGCTCTACCTGGTGGACCTGGGCTCGGAAACCGGCACCTGGCTGGAAAACGGCCAGCGGCTGCTCCCCCACCAGACAGTACAGCTCCAGCCGGGCCAGCGGTTCTACCTGGGAAGTCGGGAGCAGGGCTTTTCCGTGATGGGGTAAAAGGCGGAGCGATTCCATTATCAATGGGAAAATACCCCATGTAAAAGGAACTTTGCTTGCTTTTTCTATGGGAATGAAGGTACAATGGGGCCGAGGTGATTAAGATGAGAGACATCGGAAAGAACATAAAAGCCCTTCGCACGGCCAAGGGGATGACCCAGGAGGATTTGGCTGCGGCCCTGTTTGTCACCCGGCAGACTGTGTCCAACTACGAAAACGGACGCTCAAGGCCAGACCTGGATATGCTCCTGAACATCGCCCAGGTGCTGGATGCGGATACAACGGCGATTCTCTACGGCCCGCCCCAGTCCCCCTGCCGGAAACCTGCCCTGATCCGGCTGGCGGTTGGAGGCGCTGCCCTGGCAGTTGTGTGGGGAGCACGGCTTTATGTGGCGGGACTGAATCCGGCAGAACTGTTTATACCCAGGGCGATGCTGGGGGAATGGTTTTTGCTTCCTCTGAGTCTGTTTCTGCTGGGCTGGGAGCTGCTGCAGCTGGGGTCCCTCACAGGAAAGCTGACGCCCCTGTGGGGGAAAAAGTGGGTTATCTTCCGCCGGGTGGTTCTGGTTGTGACCGCAGTGGTGGCCTTGATGCTCCTGCCGGATACCCTTTGGATATGTGCAGAAGCAGTCAATAATCTGCTGGGAACCTCTTTCCAGCTGACCTATATCTATATTCCTGCTCTTCGCTGGCCCCGGTATGCCGCCGTCTGGCTCAGTACTAAATTTGCTGCCTTCTACCTGATTCTGGGCGCCCTTTGCTGGCTGGCAGGCCTGGGAAACAAAACCTCCAGGGACGAAAACAAATAAAAAGAGCCCCACCGGGCTCTTTTTATTGGTCGGTATCGATGCTGCACCCAAAGGCTCCCTTGCCAAAGGGAGCTGGCACGCCGGAGGCGTGACTGAGGGATTGCACAGCAGGCACTTCTGCGAAGCACAGACCAATGTGGAGCGCGAAAGCCTCGGAATCCCCCCGGTTTTGCCAGAGGCAAAACCACCCCCCTTTGGCAAGGGGGGCTATGGTTCGTGCGTCTATTTCCACTTGGTAACGATATCGGGCGGGTCAGGGAAGCAACGATTCGCAGAAAGCCACCGTGCGCATTGTCAGCGGGCACTGCCCGCTGTTTATGGTTTGTTTCCTTCACCCAGCATCCGGTGGAGCTGGGCTACAAAGGCTTCCGGTGTGGGTTTTTGACCGCCGGGAGCTATTTTGTTCCAAAGTGGGTCTGCCTCTGGGGTGTGGTGGCTGTAAGCCTCGTCAATCACTTTCTGCATTTCAGCCAGCACCTGCTCCGGGGTGGTTCCGTTTTCCTTCGCAATCTTTTTGATGATTTTCTGAAAGTTTTTCATGGGTTTCCTCCGTCATTCGCGTTTGTATAAGTTCTTAGCGTTGTAGAAGTCATGTAAACCTTTTCGATTGAAGGAAGAAATAGAAAAGCCCCCAATTACTTGTCAATTAAGGCGCTGACGACTTTGAGCATTCGCATTTTTTCATCTTGGGGGAGCTGAGCAATGGCGGAGGAAAGCTCCGAAGCAACACCCTCGGCTGCATGATTTACCACATCCACCAGCAGGGAATCTGCAGGTACCTCCAGCACATTGGCAATGGCCACAAAGGTATCCATACGGGGGATTTTGGCACCCCGCTCAATCACGCTGATATGGGTGGGGCTGATATCAATGAGGGCAGCCAAATCCTCCTGGGTGAGATTTTTCTTCTCTCTGGCAGCCTTGATGCGCTGCCCCACAGCCTTGGCATCCATACTTCCAAATCCTCTTTAGAACATCGTTTCGGTCTAAAGATAGTATAAAGGGACAGGCGGAAATCATACAGAAGCTAAAGCAGAAGGACTTGTTCTATAAAACAAACCCAATAAAAAAACCTCAGCCAATCCCGGGTGGGGATTGGCTGAGGGAGGGGTTGCCTTACAGCAGCTCCAGAATCTGAGCCTTGGGGCGGGCACCGGCGGACTGGTGAACCACCTGGCCGTTTTTGATGACCATGAGGGTGGGGATGGTCATGACCCGGAACTGCTGGGCCAGAGCCACCTGCTCATCCACATTGACCTTGCCCACGGTGATGTCGCTGCGCTCACCGGCAATCTCGTCGATGATGGGGCCCACCATCCGGCAGGGGCCGCACCAGGGAGCCCAGAAGTCCAGCAGCACGGGCTTATCGCTGTTCATCACAACATCCTGAAAGTTTTCACTGGTTACAGTAATAGCAGACATATTAGGTTCCTCCTGAAATTATCTTTTTGGTGACTACCTTATCTTTGGTAGTATCTCTTGCTTGTGGTCTTATCATACACCAAAAGACATTTCCTTTCTGTGACAAAATCACAAAACCCCCAGCCAAAAGGCTGGGGGTATGCAAGCGGGGGAAATTACTTGGAAGCGCCGGCGATCTGAGCGGCAACCTCGGCAGCGAAGTTCTCTTCCTTCTTCTCGATGCCCTCGCCCTTCACATAGTGAACGGCGTCCACGAACTTCACGGAACCGCCCAGCTTCTTGGCAGCGTCGGCAATGTAGCCTTCCACGGAGCCCTGGAACAGGTCGGAACGGACGAAGTCCTGCTGCAGCAGGCAGATCTCCTTGAAGAAAGCGTTCAGCTTACCGGCAGCAATCTTCTCCTTGATCTGAGCGGGCTTGTTAGCCATCTTGGGATCGTTGTCCATGAGGGCCATCTGCACGGACATCTCATGGTCAATGTCAGCCTGGGGAACCAGGGACTTGTCCCAGTACTTAGCGCCCATGGCAGCAATCTGCATAGCCACGTTCTTGCCGATTTCGGTGGCGTCGATGCCGCCCTCCACGGCCAGGTTAACCAGAACGCCGTGGGTGCCGCCGGCGTGGACGTAAGCCACGGAGGTGTTGTCGGCAAACCGGGCGAACCGGCGGATCTGCATATTCTCACCGATGGACATAACCTTCTCCTGCATGATCTCGGTGACGGTCAGGTCGGAATTGGGGTACTTGCAAGCCTTCAGAGCTTCCACGTCAGCGGGAGCGTCGGTGGCAACCACGGTAGCCAGGTTCTTCACCAGGTCCATGAAAGCGTCGGTCTTGGCAGCGAAGTCGGTCTCGGAGTTCACCTCGATGACCACGCCCACACCGTTGATGACAGCGGCGTAAGCCACGCCCTCAGCGGCAACCCGGTCAGCCTTCTTGGCAGCCTTGGCCAGGCCCTTCTCCCGGAGCCAGTCCACAGCCTTGTCCATGTCGCCGTCGGTGGCAGCCAGAGCCTTCTTGCAGTCCATCATGCCCACGTTGGTCATTTCGCGGAGCTTCTTAACATCCTGAGCGGTAAAAGCCATAACTTTAAATCCTCCTGTTTTCTGTTATGGGAGCCCGTTTCCGGGCTCCCGTCGTATACAATAGAAATTACTCGGCAGCTTCCTGAGCCTCGGGAGCCTCAGCGGCCTCCACGGTCTCGGGAGCATCGGTGCCCTGACGGCCCTCGATGGCAGCGTTGGCCATGGTAGCGGCAATCAGACGGATGGCGCGGATGGCGTCATCGTTGCCGGGGATCACGTAATCGATCTCATCGGGATCGCAGTTGGTGTCCACGATGGCCACGATGGGGATGTTCAGCTTCCGGGCCTCAGCGATGGCGTTGCGCTCCTTCCGGGGGTCAACGATAAACAGAGCTGCGGGGATCTTCTTCATTTCCTTCACGCCGCCCAGGTACTTCTCCAGCTTGGCAATCTCGCCCTGGTGCTTGATGACTT
>ERZ1643251.942-NODE-942-length-36108-cov-24.593182_pt1 | contig 36108 bp, 24 predicted proteins | sample MGYA00579261_ERZ1643251 | MGnify/ENA primary metagenome ERZ1643251 (study PRJEB29033, sample SAMEA4952267) | chicken gut metagenome | biome: Broiler Chicken; feature: Gastrointestinal Tract; material: Caecum | place: Ireland | collected 2018 | study: Broiler... | reverse complement strand
GCGCCAACGAATACCCCGTGCAGTACGCCCGCGCCTTCTACGAGGGCATGAAAGCGGAGGGCGAAGAGGAGATCGTCAACCTCATCCGCTGCGCCTGGGCAGGGAGCGCCAAGTACGGCGCGCTCGTGTGGAGCGGAGACGTGCCCTCCACTTTTAAGGCGCTCCGCAATCAGTACAACGCCGGGCTCCATATGGCGATGGCGGGCATCCCCTGGTGGACGGCGGATATCGGCGGCTTCCACGGCGGCAATATCCACGACCCCGCCTTCCACGAACTGCTTGCCCGCTGGTTTGAATTTGCGACCTATCTTCCCGTCATGCGCCTGCACGGCGACAGAGACCCCCACGACAAAGCGCCGCTCGGCAAAGACGGGGGCGGCATGTGCTTCACAGGCGCGGAGAACGAAATTTGGGCGTATCCCCCCTTCGTGCAGTCCGTCATGGAAGAGCATATCCGCCGCCGCGAAGAGATGCGCGATTATCTCCGCAACATCATGAAGAAGGCGCACGAAGAAGGCGCGCCCGTCATCCGCCCCCTCTTCTACTCCTTCCCGAAGGACAAGAACTGCTGGGAGGAGCACGAGGAATTTTTGCTCGGCGAAAAGCTCCTCGTCTGCCCCGTGCTCGAAGCGAACGTGCGCGAGCGGGAAGTCTATTTCCCCGCAGGCGCCGATTGGATGGCAGAAGACGGCACTCTCTATAAGGGCGGCACAACGGCGACCGTCCCCGCCCCCATCGAGCGCATCCCTGTATTCAGAAAGATATAATTGTAAGAGCCTGCGCGTGCTTCGCAGGCTCTTTTTTTATATCAATTCCAGATCGTATTTTCTGACTGAGAGGAGCGTTGCATCACCGCCCTCCGAAAAGAAGGAGATGCCCGTATCGCCCTCGTCGGCATAGATGTTTCCCGTCATCACGCCCTTCCCGCCGTTTAAGAACACTTCCGCGCTCGAAACGTCCAAAAAGATGCGGAAGGAGATGATGCCGTTCTCGAGGGGAAGGGGCAGGACGCGCACGTTCGACTCTTTTTCGCTCCCTCTTTGGTCGGCGCCCGACTGGCTGCGGTCAAAGACGACGCGCCCCGCCGCAGCCGCCCCACGAAAGACCATTCAAGAAGATCGAGCGAACGGAAGAGAAGCAGATCGCCCGTCTTCCCGTCGCGAACGCCTGTGATGCAGTAAAAAATGCCTTCCCGCTTGAACACTTTGGGGTCGCGAAAATCTCGCCCAGAACAGCCTTCGGGGAGGAGCAAAGCAGGAATGACGGGGTTGGAAGCCGCCTTTTCAAACGTGACGCCGTCTTCGGAAACAGCAAGGCACTGCTGCTGCACGTTCTTTGCAACGCCCGTATACATCAGAAAAAGCTTTCCCTCGTGCTCCAACGCCGTACCCGAAAAGCACCCGCCGCCGCAGTCATAGTTTTGATCGGGCGCGAGCGCCACGGGCAGAAAATCCCAGCGGATGAGATCGCGAGAGACAAAATGCCCCCAATGCATGCTCTCCCAATAGGGATGATAGGGATTGTATTGGCAAAAAAGGTGCGCTTCCCCGCCGAAGAAGATGAGCCCGTTCGGGTCGTTCGCCCAACCCACGGGAACGCACGCATGAAAGCGCGGGCGATAGCGCCCCTCTGTTTTGCTGCTGTGTTCTTTGATGAAAGCATTTGCCCGTTCGACCGTCTTATTCATCCTTCTCTCCTGAAAGCGTTTGCCTCATTATATCACGAGGCGTGCAAAACCGCAAGATGTAAAAGCCCCTCGGCACAGCGCCGAGGGGATATTTTATGCTTCAAATGTGAAGAGCACAACATCATTGGCGGAAAGAACCGCCTGCACGATCGATCTGCCGCCGTCCGAAGAAAACGGCACTTCCTCGGCACAAAGGCGCGAGCGTTGCTTGATGGCGGCGACTTCCTCCCTCGTCAGAAGGTCGGGCGAGCCCAGCTTCTGCCATTCCGCCTTGGGGTTGCAGTGTGTATCGTCGATGCGCTCGGCAAGAACGCGGCGGGCGGGAACGTTCAAAGAGAGCGTCACTTCGTGCGTATCGCGCTTGAAATAGTCCATATCCTGCGCATACAATAATACCTGCACGTTTTTGCCGTCGGTAAAGGCGGCGTATTCGACATCGCCCTGTTGTTTCGGCAAAACGATGCGCTGCGGGTATAACTTTGAGAGCAGCTTGAACGCCCAGAAGTTGGGCTTGGGAATGCCCTCGTTATTGACGAGCCCGAAACCGCCGTGGAAGCGCTTTCCGAGCATGAACTGTTCCTCGTAGATATCCGAGCAGCACCAGAACATATAGCCGTCCATCAGATGAGCGGAATCGAGCACCGTTTTGACGATGAACGCCGCCGAAAACTTTTCGTCGTGCACGGGCGAGGCGAACACCGCCATCGAGTTCCACTCCGTCATAAAGAGCGGTTTGCCGCCTGCCTGCTGTTTTGCACGCTCGTCGAGTTCGGAGAGCACGCCCTTCCGCCACGTCTTATAAACTTTGGGACGGAAAAACAGGTTTTGCATGGCGGAAGAAAGCCCGATCTTATCCTTCGCCGCATTTTTTGCGATACGCATCATCGTAAAAGCGTCCTTCATGGAGAAGGTATTGCCGAAAGCGTCGCCTGGATAATGATGGGTGGAGAGAAAATCGCAGGGAACAGCGTTCTTCTCGCAGTACGCCTTGAAATCTTCCAGCCACAGACAGGCGGAGGAAGACGGCCCGCCCACGCGCAAGTTTTCATCAACCTTCTTGACGGCGCGCGCCGTCGCCCCATACAGGCGGAAGTAATCTTTCTGCTTCCCCTTGAAAAAGATGGCAAGGTCGGGCTCGTTCCAGACTTCGAAGTACCAGCTCTCCACCTCCTCTTTTCCGTAACGGCGGAGCAGGAATTTGAGAAACGCCGTCACAAATTCGCTCCAGCGCGCAAGCGACTTGGGCTGCGTGATATTATTGAGGTAACGGATACCCGTCTTTTTACCGCTCGCCAAAGCAGACGGCATAAAGGATAATTCTACAAAAGGTTTCATCCCGCAGGCAAGGACATTGTCGTACACCTTTGCGACCTGCAAAAAGTTGACTTCCTCTATCTCCTTGGAATGCGGCACGGCGCGGAAGGGCTTGTAGTCGGAAAGCCGCTGCACGCAGAGCATATCGTCGTCGAAGATACCGTGAAAGCGCAAATATCTGAAACCCAGCTCGTCGTGCGCCAGTTTTATATGCTCGCACATATCGGTGCGGTGCATCTGAAAAGCGTGGTCGTTCCCCACTCCGAACTGCCATGAAAAGTTTGTAGGCGTTGTCTTTGCGTTTTTATCGATAAAAATATTCATAATCACCTCACTCACATTTGAGCAGTACTTTTATAATCTGTTTTACACTGTTTTGCAGCGTCCCTTTGGAAATTTCTCCCCGCTTTGCGGCAGAATATATCTTTTTGAACAGCTTTTTATCCCCGGGCGTCAACAGGTTTGTGCCCGCATTAACAGAGCGAACGGCGTCCGCCGTATCACAGGCACCCCAGTCTGTCATGACAAATCCGTCAAAGCCCCATCTCTTTCGCAACAGAACATGCAAAAGCGGCGCGCTCTCACTCGGGTAGATGCCGTTGACGGGGTTATAGCTCGTCATCACGCAGGATGGCTTGTAGAGGGAAAACGCCTTGTCAAACACGCGCAGATACAGTTCTCGAAGCGTCCTCTCGTTCATGAGGCTGTGCGAAGATTTGCGCTCCAGCTCGCTGCCGTTGGCAAGAAAATGTTTATATGTGGCCCGCACACCGTTTTCTTCCTGCCCACACGCCTGATACGCCATCATGGTTCCCGCCAAAACGGGGTCTTCGGAGAAATATTCGGAATGCCGCCCGCAGAGAAGGTTGCGGTGCAAATTGCCGCCGGGACCCAGATTGACGGCGATACCGTATTCTTTGGATTCCTTTGCGAGCACCTCACCCACTTTGTAGGCAAGCTGCGTATTGAAGGTGCCCGCAAGCACGTTGGAGGAAGGAAAGCCCGTGGTGCGACGGTTGAGATTGACAGAGCAGTTGCCGTCGCTCATATAGTAGGTCGGGACGCCGTACTTTTCGGAATGAGCGAGCTTTCCCGCCGCGCCGCTCTCGTTCGGCCTCCAGCAGGAGCCGTTGCAGACGGTGAAATCGACAAGCTCTTTCAAAGAAAACTGCGACACAAACTCATCCAGCTTTTCGGGGTGCGCCTTGACATCGGAAAATAAAATGCGCGCGCCGCGGTGAGCAGGAAGTTCTGCAAAAGCGGGTTTTTGATACACTGCCCGAACGGGGAACACTTCGCAGCGCGGCACCAACTCCGTGCGCTCCGAAACGCTTCCGTCTGCGGAGATACCCTTCACCTCTTCGACGGGCGCAAGGACGGAGCAGGTCTTTTCGACGATCTCATCCTGTGCAAGGGTGAACGAGCCGATCTTCTCCGCCTCATCTATGGCGCCGCCCACAAAGACGGTATATTCCCCTGCTTCGAGGACAAAGGCGCGCGCTTTGTCGTCATAGACGGCAAAGTCTTTGGCGGGAATTTCTAATGTGAGCGTTTGGCTTTCACCGGGGGGCAACAGCCGCGTCTTTTCAAACCCTGCAAAGATGCGCAAAGGTTTTTTGAGCCGCCCCGCGGGCGAAGCGACATAGACGAGAAAGGAGTATTTGCCTGCATATCTCCCCGTGTTTTCAATGCGTGCGGAGATCTTTATGACACCGCCCTCCCACGCCGCCTTTGCCGAAAGGGAAAACTTTGTATAGGAAAGCCCGAATCCGAACAAATATGCCGCTCCATTTCGATTTCCATCGAATTGCTCCCCGCTCTTATTTTGAAAGCTATCAAAATAGCGGTAGCCGACAAACTGCTCTTCCTCGTAAAAGACGCGAACGCCCTGTTTTTTCCGTCATCCGAATAGACGGGCGCGTTCTCGTCCTGGTTGACAAAGTTCTGCGCGGCGGGCATATCGTAATAATCATAGGGCCAACTGTCTGCAAGCCTTGCGGAAGGATTGACCTTGCCGCAGAGAATATCGGCAAGGCTCTCCGTGCCCCGCTGCCCGCAAAAGCCCGTCCAGAGAATAGCAGAAAGCGGCAGAGAAGAGATAAACTTCATCTCCACGGGATAGCCCGTATTCAGAATGAGAATGACACGTTTATAGTTTTTGACCGCCGCCAAAAGTTCCGCTTTTTCCCTTTCCGTGAGATAATACTCCCCGGCAACGGGCTTGTTGTCCTGATTTTCGCCCGAACGGCGTGAGATGATATAAAGAGCCGTACCGGAATTTTCCGAAAGTGTGAATGCGGCACGCTGCACGAGCGCCTCTTCCAAAGTGAGCTGCCAGCGCGGCTTGATGAGGCTTGCTCCGACGGCGGAGATGCGGAAATCTTGGTATGCCCCCAAGAGCGCCACCCTCTCCCCCACCGCAAGCGGGAGCGTTCCGTCGTTTTTTAGGAAAATGATACCCTCGTCGGAAACTTCTTTGGCAACAGCTTCGTTTTCTTTGTGCTTGCCGTCATCTATACCGCGTTCTGCCGTCGTCAGGCGGAAAGCACAGGGGGCAAATTTCTTGCCCCTTTTATTACGGAAGCCTGTAAGTTTTACTGTATACGTCTTTCCGAATTCGCACGCAACTTCTCCGACAGGCACAAAATAAAAGGGGAGCGGAGAAAAATCGAATTTGACACACTTTCCTCGCGAAACGGGCTTGCCGTTTACTGTAATCGTGCCGAAACGCGGGTCGACTTCACTCGTTGCAATGAGTGGGACGGCGTGCGGAGCAACAACATGCATGGAAAACATCCCTTTATCTACGTTCGCGGGGTCGTAGTTTTTGGCAAGAAAAGCGAAGAATCTCGGCATACGGTCACCTCAGTTCAAATTGCAGAAATTCGATGGGTGCACCGTGCCACTCGAAATATAGCGGCTTTTTGTCCCTGACAGGCGTCAAAGGAGCGAAAAATGTGCGCCAGCTTTCGTTCCCCGCTATCTTTACGCGGCCGATGGGCGCGCCTTCTTCGGCAGCCCTGACGAACAGCTCCCCCGCCCCGCCACGCACAGTGACGAAAATTTCTTTCGGAGCTTGAAAGTCAAAATATTTATAGCCGATGACAGTACCGTCTTCGATGCGCGTCAGATAACTTTCACCGTTCTTCGCCGTGATGATAGCGCGCTTGCCCTTCTTATCTTTTCGCTTTGCGTTGTAGAGATTGCAGCAGAGCGCTGCAGCATACTTTCCGTTTGAAGAAAGGGGCTTGCATGCGCCCTGCGTCGTAATCTCGACCTGCGAAAAGGTGCCGTCGGCGTTCATATAAATAGGTTCGGCGCATGCTTGGCGGGAAAAATCGGTATCGTTGGTGCAGCGGTGATAAAAGACATAGTACTTGCCGCCGATCAGTTCCACACTGCCGTGAATAGTGCCCGCAGGCATCTTAGGCTTTTTGTTGCCGTGAAACCCCAAATCGGAATTGGAAATGAGTACGCCTTTATATTCAAATCCGCGGTCGGGATAGCGGCTCATGGCGTAGGCAAGTTCATTATTCTTGTTGGAGGAATAGATGAGATAGTACCACTCTCCGAATTTGCGAATGGACGGCGCCTCGTAAAAAGGATGCTCGTACAGGGGCGTTCCCCTCTTAGCCGTCGTCAGGCTATCCAGAACGCCCTTGGGCTCCCCCTTCACCGTGCACATATCCGCTTCCAATTCTGCAACGGCACAGGAGAGAATAGAGGGTTTCGTTTTCCTTATGTCGGCAAGAGAGCGATTGCACAGCTTTGACAGCACGAAATTGTAGAGCGGTTTCAAGACGGGATTTCTGAAATCTTTGATAAATCCCCAGCCGTAATAGAGATATATCTTTCCATTGTCGTTTATGACCGACGGGTCGTTTGTAAGATATTTGAGAACGGGTGTACCGTCCTGGTATTTTATATCGGAAAGATATTCAAACGGCCCCTCGGGGCGATCCGAAACGGCGACGGACAGCGGCCCGAACGCAGAAGTATTCGGACCTGCCGCGAAATAATAGAGATAATATCTGCCGTCGTTGCCGCGAACGCAGTCGGGTGCGTAGAAATCGACGAGCTTGTCCTCTCTGCTTCTCGGATCCCGGCTCTTTTTATAGGTAACGCCGTGGCAAGTCCACTCACTCAAATTATTTACGGGTGCGCTCCACACGGTATAATCGCGCGTGCAAAAGCGCGTGCCGCCTTCCTCGTCATGGCTGCCATAGAGATACACCCTGTCGCCGAAGACGTGCGGCTCGCCGTCGGGCACATATTCGTTTAAAGGGAATAAGGGATTCATATATTCTCACCGTTTGTACTTATAATATCTTTATATACATAAGCCGATTTTTTGAGAGTACGTTCTCCCGTTTTATAGTCCACATAGATGAGCCCGAAGCGGGGCTCGTACCCTTCCGCCCACTCGAAATTATCCATGAGCGACCAATGCTGATAGCCGAGAACGGGAATCCCCTCTTTCATGGCGCGGACAAGGTTTTTGAGAAAGCCTTCTAAGGCGCGGCAGCGAACGTCATCTTCAACTTTCCCGTTTTTGTTCGGCTTATCCTCAAGCGCTACGCCGTTTTCCGTGATCATGATCGGAACGCGATAGCGCTCGTAGTTAAATTTCACCGTCCAATAGAGGGAGCGCTCGTCGATGACCCAACCCAAAGAATTTTGGCGCAGTTTGCTCCTGTCAACCCCCTTGTCGCCGCCGAAAAAGGAATAGTTGAACGCCTCGTAATGGTTGATGCCAATAAAATCAAAGTCGCACTTGAACTCTTTGACACGCTTTCCGCCGTTGCGGTAAACACCATAGGCAGAGACGGGCGCGCCCAACAAGATGGGATCCATCCACCAGCGGTTGTTCATGGTGCCCATGCCCTTATAAAAGGTCTTTTTGCGCGCCTCCTCCACGGAGGCAGGATCGCTCTCGTTTTTGGGAATGAACGCCCCAGCCGCAAAAGAGAGGCCGACCTTCGGCTGCTTTTTGGCAATTTTGCGGATAAGTTTGACCGTCTCCGCATTCGTCTTCATGAAAATTTTGGTGAACTTGGGGAGCGCCAAGTAGTGCCGCTTGAAGGGCGCGTGTACCCCCTGCATATAGCCGTTCATGAGAAAACAGGAAGGCTCGTTGAAGGTGATCCAATACTGCACGCGGTCGGAAAGTTTTTCTACGACCGCCTTTGCATAGTCGAGGAAGAACGCCGTGATGCGCCCATCCTCCCAGCCGCCATAAGCGTCTACCCATGCGGGCATATCCCAATGATACAACGTCACGAGCGGCTCGATGCCGGCTTTTAGAAGTTCGTCCACGAGGTCGGAATAAAATTGGAGCCCTTCCTCGTTGACTTTGCCCTCTTTGGGCATGACGCGCGGCCAAGAGATTGAAAAGCGATAGCTTTTAAGTTCCATTTCCTTCATTAAAGCGACGTCTTCCCGCCAATGGTGGTAAAAGCCACACGCCACATGGCAATTTTCGCCGTTTTTTATTTTTTTAGCGGGGGCGTTATCCCAGATGGAAGGGCTCCTTCCGCCCTCCAGATAGCCGCCCTCGATCTGCGCAGCGGCTGTTGCCGCACCCCATAAGAAGTTTTCAGGGAATTTCATAATGTCTCCTCCAAATCATATTCGCCGCTTTGAAGCGTAACTTGCTTTCCGTTCGGCATAGTCACGCGGCAGGTGCAGGAGACGGGCACGGTGACTTTGAGAAAAAACTTGCCGTCCTCCACGCGCCACTCGCTACCCGCCATTCCGTAAGGCGTTTTCACACTCGCTTTTGCATAAGTCAAACCGCCACCTATTATAGGTTTGACACGGAACTCCTTATAGCCTCCTTTCGTCGGCTCTATCCCCGCCACGCGACGGTATAAAAAATCACCCACCGCGCCGTAAGCATAGTGATTATAGGAAGGAATGTTTCCCTCTTTTCGAGGGTCGATCGTCCACTCCTCCCAAGTCGTCGTTGCGCCCTCTTTTACGCAATAAAGCCACGAGGGAGCAGTATCCTGTAACAGCAGTTTATAGGCAGTTTCTGCTTTTCCGCCGTCTGCAAGAGCGAAGAGAATATGCGGCGTTCCCGTAAAGCCCGTGCTTAAATGATAACCTCTTTCCCGCACGAGGCAGTCGAGATTTTGCGCCATCGCTTCACGCTCTGCGCCCTCTTCAAGCCCGAAGGCAAGGGGCGATCTCGCGCCCGCGCTTCATCCAATCCATGATGCCGCCCTCGGGCGCACACCAATCGCCGAACTGAAACAACCACTTCCAGATATGCCTGCGGTATTTGCCGGGACCGGACAGAGAAGCCCAGAATCTGACCGCTTTCAGGTACTTTTTCATGGCGGGATACATGGTGCGAAGAAGCTCCTTATCCCCGCGCGCCAAATATTCCGCCCACGGCACGAGTACGATGCAGTCCGCCCAGCACGCTGTTGCGACGGTGGGCGCCGCGATGCCCTGCTTCGGCACGACGAGCGGCAGCCCGCCGCCATGCCCTTGCTCCGCGCGAACATCACTCAGCCACTTTTCGAGAAACGCGGAAAGGTCAAAGTCAAAACAAGCTGTCCGCGCAAAGACGGAAATATCTCCCGTCCAGCCCATGCGTTCGTCGCGCTGCGGGCAATCGGTTGGAATATCGACGAAATTTGATTTTCCGCTCCATATGATATTGCTCTGTAACTTGTTAAGGAGCGCATCCGAACACTCGAAGCTCCCCGTCTCATCGAAGTCGGAATACAAGGCAAGCGCGCACACCTCGACATTCTCGGGCGAAATGCCCTCAATGCCGATATAACGGAAGCCCATGTAGGTAAGACGCGGGGAATATTCCTGCTCACCATCTTTACAAGTATAGACAAGGGTCGCCTTTGCCGTGCGCAGGGATTTGACGTTCAAGTCTCCGTCTGTGATAATTTCCGCATGGCGCACAGTGATCTTCTGCCCCTTTCTCCCTTTGATACGCAGGGAAACGACGCCCGCGAAGTTCTGCCCGAAGTCGTAAATCTCCTCTTTTCCGTTCTTTGCGGGAAAATGAGCTATCGGCGTGAGCCGCTCGTGCGCGGTAACAGGGCAGCCATAGCGCGCGGTGATAAGCGGTTTAATTTTGGGCTTGCAAACATCGGCCGCCCGCCATTTTACTTTGTTTAAGTTTACGGTCGCATCGTACACTTCGCCGTCGTAAAAGTCGGCAAAGCGATAATTCCCGTCCATCGTCTGCTGCCAGCTTTCGTCGGTGACGATCTTCTCCTTCGAGCCGTCCTCATATTCAAGAAAAATTTCAGCTAAAAAGGCCTGCCTGTCGCAGGTGATGCGACTCTTGCTCGAATAGGTGAACCGCCCCACAGCCCATCCCCCGCCGACCACGGCAACAAGTTCATTTTTCTCTTTCAAAAGCGCCGTCACGTCGTAGAGGTCGTATTGCAGGATATGTTTGTAACTCGTAAAGCCTGGGGCAAAATATTGTTCTCCCACCTTTTTCCCGTTGAGCTGCAATTCGTAGATACCCAGCGCCGTCGCCGTTATAAAGGCGCGTTTTACTTTTTTTGACGCAAATACTTTGCGAAAGGTAAACGGAGCAGGCGAGGCGTTCTTGGGAAAGGTGTAAGAGGCGTTGGTGACCCACTTCGCCGTCCACGGAAGTTCGCGGCGGCCCGTGCAAAAATACGTCTTCCCCTCTGTGCGGTTACCGAAATTATCTGTAGAGACAACAGAAACCTCATGTCGTGTAAACGGATGAAGTTTCAGCCCATTCAGCACAACTCCGCACTGCTCTTTCGTGGCAAACTCTTTATTTCCGACGCAGATGACCGCGTTAGCAAGATTTGTTCCTTTTTTGTCGCTCTTTAAGGAAAACGCAAGGCGGGGCGCGTCGCTGTCCGTGACGCACCCAGCCTTTTGATTTTCAATTTTTATTTCATCGAGTTCAAACACAGTTTACCTCTTTTTAGCAAACAATATATTTTATACCTGTTCTGCTTTTCTTTTTTTACACACAACGGAAAGAACGATAAATGATATAGCAAATACGCCGAAGAGAACCCATGTTACAACAACACAGACATTGACGAAACCAGTTATCCACGGCTCTGTTGTGACGACGCGAGTATTTACGGTAAAGCCGTTCATTGCGTTTGAATGTGCGACCGTGTACATGATCCTATGCGCAGATTCCCGCATAGCCCATGCAAGTTCACAATTTTCGTTGCTTCCGCCCTGCCTGTAACGGTCAAGCTTTTCCGTCGTGAGTACGCCGTCGGGCAGATCGGTCCCTGCCATGATGATCTGACCGAGCTGCATATAGTACTCGGTATTATCCGTGTCGTTCATGATCCCGCTTTCCCACCAATCGGTCACGACAAAGCCACTCAAGCCTGCCTCGCCTCGCAGCCAATCGGTATTCAAGGCCTTGCAGGCGCTTGACCATTGAACGCCTACGCGATTGAGCGCGCCCATGATGCATTTTGCATCATATTGAACGATCGGAATTTCAAAAGCACGCAGATAAATTTCTCTGAAGGTCTGCTCGTTTATAAAAGTTGAAATACCGTAGCGACCGTACTCTTGTTCATTCAGCGCCAGATGTTTGTTGTACACATAGACGCCTTTACTTTGGCATCCGCGCGACCAATGCCCCGCCATCTCTCCGCTCAGGAAGCCGTCTTCACTGAAATACTCAAATGCGCGACCCGCATAGGGCGAACGGTGGATATTGACGCCCGTGCCGTAGATCCCGTTATAGCCTCCCCACAGACCGTCTTCCCCGACCATTTCACCAGCACGTTCGATGAGCTCTACATTGAATGTGGCTGCGAGAACGGGATTGGAAGGATAGGCGGTTGGATATTTCCACCTGTCGGGATCCTGTACAGGCTGCTTGCCGTATATTTCGCGGTTGGGCAATTTTGTCGCGGGATCCACCCCGATTTCGGAAAGTCCCCCGTGTCCCGCCTGCTTATCAATGCCAGACCAGGTTTGCCAGCCTGCGTCATTCGGCCAGGAGGAATTGTCGGAATTTTTAATGCCCGTATCGCGATAGGGATGAATGAACCCGATGGGCCCGTTGTGATCCAACGTCATGGGCTTGGATACCGAATCGACAGCATTTGTTTTGCGTTTGCCGTCGGACAAAAGGGTAAGATAATCATCCCATGTAAGCTGATCTAAAAACTCCTGCCATTTCGGGTCGTCGTAGGCATAGACGAGCGAGCCGTCATCATTCCGCCGCCCCATCTCGGCAAGCGTAATGTTGTTGTCCGCGCCGTATGTAGGATACTCGCCGGAGACCACCGGCAGATAATCCCTTTGGGCGCTCATATCGTCTATCATCTGCTGCGTTTTGACCAGCTTTACCTGACTTGTCTGGTTTACTCCCGCGTCAGGATCGGCAAATTTCAGTGTACCCGTCCAGTCGTTGCGAGAAACATAAGTTACGCTGTTGCTGCCGCGCCCGTCATAGCGGTTAATATCCGCAAAATCAAACAGATTTTTTATTTCCTGCCCCGTGGCGTCCGAAAATGCGTACTTTGTCGTGTTTGGAACAGAATTTTCATCGCCGTTCGGATTCGTTTTGTAAACAAGTTTTTCGTTTCCGTCGTGCGTCATACCATGCTTGGTCGTTTTTCCCTTCGCCGCAAGGATATTATTGACTGCGTCGTGGGCGTTCTAGCCCACCGTCAGGTAGTAGTCTCCGCCCGTCAGTACATATGTTCCTGCTCCGTTGGAATCGTATGCTGCAAAGTATTTTTCGTCGACCGTTATGCTTACCTCTTCAAAATCGCCCGGCTGTAAAATTCCCGTCTTTGCAAACCCAACAAGCTCAACCGCTGGTTTTTCAATGCCGTTTTGAATATCATACCGCGTATAAGGCCTCTGCATATATACCTGGACGACCTCTTTCCCTGCCGTTTGCCCCGTATTGGTCACCGTCGTCGTCACCGTATATTCGGTTTTCTGCAACGTCCTGTCTGTCTGCGGTCTTACAGGCTTTACAGTATAATCTCTTTTCGTGACGGTAACGGGAGAATATTCAAACTGCGTATACGACAATCCGTACCCGAAGGGATACGCCACTACGCTGTTATAGTCGAAATTGCCGACATTTTCTCTGCCGAGCACCAAATCCTCATAGCGTGTCTCCGCGTATCGATAGCCAAGGTACATACCCTCCTGATATACGATATAGCGAGAATCGGCATAATTTGTTCTGGTCCCGTCTAAAATCAAAGTTCCCGCCGCAACGCCCCTGTCTGTTTCGGCGTCGGAGGCGCCCACTCCCGTATTGAAAGCGTACGTACCGAAGTTGGCGTGCACGGGATTATACTCGTGCTTGTTCCAATACATATCGCTCAGCCGTCCGGAAGGATTGACTGCACCCGTCAATAATTTGCCCACCGCATTAAGCCCGGTTTCCCCGACGCCGCCGATCCACATTGCCGCGTCGATGCCGTAGGTGTTATCTGTGAGCCAGTCAAGCTCGGGCTGGTTTGAAGAATTTATCAACAAGATCAGCTTTTGGAAAGTACCATTGTCCTTCAGCTCTTTCAGAGCAGCCAAAACGCTACGCTCGTTGTCAGACAGCATCAGATAACCCTTCTGGCTGTTCGTTCCCGCGGGATCGCTGCCCTGCGTATCCCATGTAAGCATCAGATGATCGTGATCTTCGCCACCCACACGGCCGAGAATGAAGATGGCGGCGTCGCCGTATTCCGCATCCGCCTTGCCTGACGATGCGGGAATGCTTGCCCAATCGACTCCGTTTATGTTTGTTTCATACGGCCACTCGGATGCCGCTTTTCTCTTATACTTTTCCGCATTTGACTGATACCAGTTCCAAAGCTTGGGGTTGACGATAAGGCCCGCATCTTCAAACGCATCCTTATAAGAAGGAACCTCACCCGGATAATTGCCGCTCGTTCCCGTGACTTTTGCATTGCCGGAACCTGTTCCTCCCCACACGGGATCTACGCTTGTAAAATCAAACAGGCTTACCTTATCGCCGACGGATAAAGGCAATGCACGCTCCCTGCCCACAAGCTCGTTTTTTAACAATACGGCCCCTTCCGCCACGATATTTTCGACAACCTTCCGCGATTCACTCTGCAGTTCCGCTATTGAACTGAATTCGGTTTTATAATACTCCAAAGGTTGTGCGTCATCATTTTCCTTGTTGACAATGCTGCTTGTCTGAATTTCAAGCCCTTTGGTGACAAGGGCTTTGAAATTTGACAACTGCAAAAGATAGGAAAAAACCATACATATTCCTACCAACCATGCAAAGAGAATTGTCAATATTTTTGCTGCGGTTTTCAACCGTTTTAATATTTTGTCCATAATACTCTCCCCGATAGAGGTTTTACCATAAATTACTTATTGCTGTTCTTTAACTTGCCGTTTGAACACAGCGATCGTCGTAAGAACGGATGACGTAAGCAATAAAAACGCACATACTATCACCTGCGCAAGAACATCCATCAAGTTCCAAAGACTTGTCAGACCGTAGCAAACGGGAACAAACAAAAAGAACGTTAAAAGAGTCAGACCGAAAAGAATGAACGGCGTGACGGGCGCTATCCTTTTTTCTGATCCGGGGCAGAAGAACGGAAGTAGCAAAAGTACAGACCCGATCAAAAAAGTTGCCAATGCCAAAGCGAAAACCGCCCAGGACATCTGAAAATTCCCACTAAAAAAAGAAGGATATAATATTACAAAAACAAGCTCCACAAGCATTGCGGAAAGCAATAAGAATTGAGCCGTCGTTCTGCTTTTTATAAATTTTTTCAGTTTACCCATTGCTATTCCCCGATTTTTCGCACATCGCCTTGTACAATACCCTTTTCGTTGAAACAGTCAACTGCGTAGTAATAAACCTTGGTTTCGGCATTCAGAAAGGTAGCCGTATATTCTGTTTGACCATACAAGAGTACACTCGAATATAATTTGTCGGGCGCGATGCCAAGGCGGATGCAGTGCCCCGTCGCATCTTTCTGCGACGCCCACGAAAACTTTGCGCGCGTGGGCGAGAGCCGTTTTGCCGCCGTTTCCTTCGCTTGTTCTGGCAGCGCGCCGCCGCCAAACCCGAACACACGCAGCCCGCATAAGGTAAACTTCTGCCCGAAGGGCGCGCTTTCAAAGGTAATGCGCACAAACCGCGCCTGCGCGTTTCCTGCCCACAGTTTATGCGGCAGTTTTGTTCTGCCGCCTGCGTAAGGTTGCCAAGTTTTGCCGTCCGAGCTCACTTCAAGCGTGTAAACATAGTCGGGCTGTTCCGTATCGATAAAGCGCTCCTGCGAGATGGTGCCGCCGTATTCCTTCCTCGGCGCTTTCTTTTTGGGAACTTCAAAATCGCCAAAGTTGACCTGCACGCAGCGCACGTCCTTCTCTGCTCCTAAATCGACACACAGCCACTCGCCCTTTTTTCCGCTCTCCGCCTGCCACATCGACCTGATGCTCTCATCAACGGCATTTTGAGGCCCCATCCCCTTGCGCGCGGAAGAAGCCGTCGCCTTCTTTTTATAGGAGAGCAGCATATAAGCGGGCGCTATTTTCCTCGCGTCGAACTTCCCCTCGGGGATCTCCTTCGGGTAGTCGGCAAAGTACTGATTGCAGTAGAGCAGACCGTCCTCATCGACGCCCGCAGGCCAGAGCCCCAAACGGCGCTCGAAGTTATGATTGACACACACGCACACCGAGGAGGTATGCCAAAGATTACCGAATTCATCCTCAAACGTGCTGCCGTGCCCCGCGCCCTGCGTAAAGCCGCTCGGGACAATGGAATACGGGTTATGCTTCTGCCATATAAAAGGCCCCTTCGGGCTGTCGCCCACAAGCACGGCATCGCCGTAGGTCGGAAACTCCGTTCCAGGCGTCGCGTACTGAAAATAATACTTCTCCCCGATCTTGTTGAGGAACGCGCCCTCCACAAAGGTGCCGCTGCCCGTAAAGAGCGCGATATATTTCTGCCAGAGGGTGCGCTCGTCTTCATACACCGACTTATCGTCGATGCCGTGGCGCGCAGGGTCGGCGGAAACGATGTCGAACCGCTCCCCTTTCGGGGTCATCTTTTCCGTGTCCATCTCCACGCCGTGGATGGGCTCTTTGGAAGAGCAACCCCAATAAAGATACGCCTTCTCCCCCTCGAAGTAGAGGTGTGGATCCCAGAAGGCGAAGGGCGCGTTGACAAGCTCAAAGCCTTTGAACGGGTCTTTGGAACGCAGGATCTTGCACTTCTTTGCATAGGACGAGGCGCAGAAATACAGCCACTCGCCGCGCACCGAAACGTCGGGCGCGTAGCTGTGAATTTCCAAAGTCCTGTCTTCGTGAAACTCCCACTTCACAAGGTCGTCCGAATAATAGAACCCACCGCACTTGGAAGTAAAGAGGAAATATCTCCCCTTAAAGTAGACAAGCGTGGGGTCCGCCGCCTCCTTATAGGCGAACTTTCCGTGCAAGGGGTGCTGGTATTTGTAGGCGATCTCCAAAGGGTTACAAAGAAGTTTCATGCGTATCTCTCCTTATCTGATATCGATGTGGAAGGTCTGCGACACAACGCCCGCCGAAGTGACGGTGACGGTGAGCCTGCCCGCCTCGTGCCCCGCACGGAACACGGCAAGCGCCCTGCCGCGGAAGGAGTTGTGCCTTCTCGTCAAAAAGCCTTCGTTCGTCTTATTGAGGGCGCTTCCAAAGCCCAAAAGCTCCGCGCCGCTGCCCGTGAGAGAGAGCTCGACAGGCTGTTCGATGTAGGGCTTACGCTGCCCTCGGCTGTCGACAAACTCGATCTCGGCAAAACACAGGTCTTCGCCGTTCGCACGAAGCGCCGTCTTGTCCGTTTTAACGCGAAGGAAGGTCTCGCGGCTGCCCGTTTTGAGTTCGCTCCTTCCCACTTCGCGGCCGTTCTCATCGAGGGCGACGGCTACAAGCGTCCCGGGCGCGTACCTGACATTGAAAAGCGCCTTGTATTTTTTGACGCGCTTTTCGCCGATCTTTTTGCCGTTCAGAAGAAGCCTCACGGCATAGGCAGAAGCATACACTTCGGCTATGGTCTTTTTGCCTTCATACCCCTGCCAATTCCAGCTTGCAATAGCGTTCGTGAACTGCCATGCGCCTTTTATGGGCGTCTCGCCGCTGTGGTTTACGGGCCGCACCGCAAGATAGGGTACCTTTCTCATCCCCCACACCGTCTGCATGAACGCCATCTGCGCCAAAGGGTCGCCCGTCATATCGACCATTCCCTGCTCGGCAAGGAGCGGAAGCCCCTTGTAGGAAGGATAGTGCCAGCCCATGCACGCTTCGCCTAAGTAATCCCACGCCGCCCAGACGAAGTCGCCGATGACCTGCGGATATTGTTTGACGCGCGCCCAGTTATAGGGAAGATCGCCCGCCATCGTCTCCGAGCCCACCATCATGCGGTCGGGGTATTTCTTCACATCGATGTCATAGCGGGAGGAGGCATAATTGAGTCCGACGATATCGAGCGAGGGGGCAATATCCGCAACGATCTTTTCCGCCGTCTTGCCCTTGCTCATGAGAAACATGAGCCCGCCCAATTTTGCTGCCCAATAGTTGAAAAACGCCGAACCCGCCCGCTTTTCGCGGTAGGTCTTGCCTTCGGGCAGCGGCTCGCGGCGGTACTCCCCTTTGTCGCGGTAGATGCCCATGCCCTTTTTGATATAGACGTCCAAAAGCACGTTGATGCCGCACGTCACGGGGCGGGTCGGATCGAGCGAATGCAGAAGATCGCGCATCTCGCCGCAGAGTTTTACGCCCTTAGGGGAAGCAGTCTCCGTCACTTCATTCCCGACGGAATACATCACCACACACGGATGATTATAATCCTTTTCGACCATCGCGCGGAGATCATCCTTGTATCCTTCAAAGAAATCGCGCGAATAGTCGTGATAGTTTTTGGGGATATACCAGCCGTCGAAACACTCGTCCAGCACATACATGCCGAACTTATCGCACGCATTGAGGAGAGCCCGCGAGGCGGGGTTGTGCGAAATGCGCAGCGCGTTGAAGCCCTGCTCTTTGAGGATGCGCACGCGGCGCTCTTCGGCATCGGGATAGCTGCACGCGCCCAGAACGCCGTTATCGTGATGGATGCAGCCGCCGCGAAGGAGCGTCCGCTTCCCGTTGATGAGGAAGCCGCGCATGGGGTCGCACTCCACCGTGCGGATGCCGAACGTCGTTTTGAGTTCCTCCCCCCCGCGCCTTGCAACGGCGGTATAGAGGTGCGGCGTTTCCGCCGACCAGAGCTTGGCATCGGGGATCGTAAATTCCCCCGCGCCGCCCTTGGCGACAAGCGTTTCGCCGTCGTAAATTTCCACCTCCGCCCCCTCGTCCGCCGTCACTTCAATAACGGCGGGAGAGGTAGAGCGCGTCACGATCCGCAAGGTTTTGGGGGCGTCCTTGGCGGAGACAATGAGCCACACGGGGCGATAGATGCCCGCGCCCGAATACCAGCGGCAGTTGGGGACGAGGGAATTATCGACGGTGACTTCGAGGAGGTTTTCCTCCGCCCTCACAACCCCGTTCAAAGAGAGGGTAAATTCCGAATAGCCGTATTTGTGCGCACCGACTTTGATGCCGTTTACAAACACTTCGGCATTGCGGTAGACGCCTTCAAAGAGGAGCGAAATATCCTTATTAAGCTCCTCAGAAGAGAAGGTGAGCTTTTTTTGATAGCGGTACTTCCCGCCCGGGAAGAACGCCCCCGCTTCCCCGCTCAAAGAAGTCGGCGAGCGCCGTTCCCCGAGCATCGCATCATGCGGAAGGGAGACGGGGGAAAACACCTTCCCCTCTTTGCAGAATTCCCAGCCACGGTTTAATTTTACGATCATTTTGCACCTTTATTTTTTCTTTTTCGCGGCCTTCGCCTCTTGTTTGGCTTTCTTTGCGGCCTCTTTTTCTTCCCGCTTTCGCTGTTTTCCAGCCTCGGCGGCAAGATATTTGTTGTTCTCCGTCTCGAAATCCAGCCCCTTCTTGGCACAAAGTTCTTTGAGGTCTGCGATACGGTTCTCTTCGTGCTCTTTCGCCGCCTGTTCGCGCTCGATGCGGTCCTGCTCTTCGGGCTCGATCCAGGTACCGCCCTTCGCAAGCACGGCTTCTTTCTTTCGACGCAAGAGCTCTTTGTTGATCTCGGGCAGTTTCTTTTCCACATTGACGAAGGGCAGAAGAACAATGACCGTCGCCGAAAGGATGATGTCAAAGAGATAGAAGCACAGCGTCATGAAATCCTTGATGTTCTGTGCGGGATCGGGCATGATCTCAAGATTATCAACAAAGTTCATGTTGAGGAGCACCGATTCGTAGCCGCCCGCAAAGGGAGCATAGATGAGCGACTGAATGGCGCCGATGATCCCCACGCCCAGAAGACCTTCAAGGCGCAGCCCGCTGCGGAATTCGATGTCATCAAAGGCAAAGAAGGTCAGCGTGATAAAGATATACGAATTAGGCAGCCAGCCCATGTTGCGCAGGAAACCGCCGATGAGTGCGGGAACGAGCTGATCGGGGAAGCACCATCCGATGACGCTGCCGAGAAGCACGAGGGCATAGCCGCCGATCGTGAGGTTCTTGATGCCAAACTTTTTGGAGAGCGGATAGATGATGAAAGCGCCGATGCCGCCGGGCACGCCCGCGATGATGGTATAGATCATCTGCATGGAGGCGTTGGTATTACCGCCGAGCAGATACTGGATGTAATAATATTGCACATTGCCGCCCTTGAAGTTATCGATGATGCCCTGAAGCGTTGCAATGACGGTAAGGATGACCCAGAAACGGTTGGAAAGAAGCGCTTTGAGCTGCTCCTTCAGGGGGATATTGTTGGCGTTCCCGTCCTTTGCTTCCAAGCTCGCATCCTCGATGACGCGCTCCTTCGTGTAGTAGTACTCCATAAGAAGGAGCGGAACGGCGCAGACAGACATGGCGATGAGGAGAATGGCATACCCCTTGATATCGTTCTGCAGCCAGAAAGGAATGAGCACCGAGTTGACGATGAGCCCGATGACGATGCCCGAGATCAAAGTCCAGCACAATTTTCTCATGAAGGTGAGCTGTGCCTTCTCCTTGGGATCGTGCGTGGAGACGGAGACGATCATATCCTTGTAAACATAGAAGTATGTCGACCCGATCGTATTATAGCAGGCAAGCAGGATGAAGAAGTACACCCAATAGGCTTCCCCCATGATGTTAGGCGAGAAAAGGAAAATGAGAACGCCGATGATGATCGTCAGGAAGCTGAAGATGAGATACCACGGGCGCAGTCGCCCCTGCCGGCATTTGGTATGGGTGAGCAGCCAGGAATTGAGCACGCTCACGCCGATGACGACAAATTTGATGATCATCATCACAAGCTGATAGTCGTTTCCCAAAGCAGCCGCCATGGGGTTGGCGGTGCCGTCCTGCCCTGTGGGATAGGCAAGCCCCACCATCTGCATGAAGAACTTCTCGATGAGCGCCGCAATGGTGTTGACGATGAAGATCATCCCGAGCGGCCCGATGAGGTGCCCAAAGACCTTCTCCTTACGGGAGACGGCGCGCGTCTTTACGCGCGAGTCGAGCAGCTTGGAATTGAAGATGCCCTTGCTAAGTAAGTTGATCTCTTTCATAGTTTCCCCTCTTAATTATATCATGCGGATCAGGCGCCCGCAATATGATCGTACAAATATGCCTCCATCCTGGGCGCCCACCACAGAAGATACCCCGCGCGCGTCGGATGGATATGATCCGCCATGTAAAGTTCGCGCTGCTCCTCGGTGATCTCGTTGAACGCCTCGTCGGTATAGAGGTCAATTACGCCCACCTTGTCCTCGCCGTACTCTGCCTGCACCTCTTTGAGCGCCTCCACCATGTCGGCATACTGTTCACTCTCGTAATAGGCGTTGGTATAGAACACGACGGGGATGCCCCACGTCTCTTCCACATAGTCGCGGATATACTCGACAGCGCCGATGACGGTGTGCGTATCGTATTCCTTCCCCTCGCCCGCGACCGCACCCAGCGGTTTGGACGTAGACGCATCGTTGGTGGAAAGCTGCACCACGAAGAGGTCGAAATTCCTCTCCGTGTCCATCTTTTTAAGGCGGGCGATGTAGGAATTCAAGCCCTCCTCCACGAGCGTCGTTGCGCTGACCGCGTCTTTGACGTAATCGGCTCCGTTCCGCACGGCAATAAAATCGGCGAAGGAGTCGCGCACGGCGGACGCGCCGAGCGTTACGGAAGAGCCTAAAAAGACGATATCCATCCCCTCTAAGGGAGAATGTTCCAACGGCTCCACGTTTTCCACCGCATACTTCTCCGCGTTGCCGGGCAGCTTCGCAAAATAATGGTCGGCAAGCGGATAGAACGGCCCCCAGGCGAACCGGTAGCCTGCAAACATCAATCCGCAGAGCGCAAACAGCCCGAAGCCGACGAGAACACTTGCAATGATGACGATCACTTTCTTTTTCCCTTGTAATTTAGCCATATTCTTCCTTATCAAAACGGCGCCGCTCCCGCAGCGGACATCTGTCTTTTGATATCTGCCGCGGAAGGCGCTGTCGTTTTTCATGATGCGGGCGGCTTTACGCGCATCCCGTCCTTATTTCTTCTTTCGGCTCTGTCTGAGTTCTGCTTTACGCTTTTTCTCCTCTTGCTTTTCGAGCCACTTCCTTTCCTTTTCCGCTTTGGCGGCAAGGTACTTGATGTTCTCCGCCTCGAAGTCGAGCCCCTTCTTTTCGCACTTTTCTTTGAGCTCTTTGACGCGGTTTTCTTCGGCAATGCGGTCGAACTCCTCCTGTTCAAGGCGCTCCGCCTCTACGGGGTCGACGTACACAAGCCCCTTTGCCTCCGCCTCTGCCTTATGCCGTTCGACGATGTCTTTCTGCATCCCGGGGAGCTTCTTATCCAGGTTGTAGAACGCCATGAGGATCGCGACACACACGAAGATGATGGCGGGAAGGATAAAGCAGATGAACACGAAGTAGTTCTGCATGGAAGCATTCTGCACGACCTGCGTGAGCCCGCTGCCTTCGGGGATATCGATGGGAGGCTGATAGTCGAACGCGTCGATACCGATATTGAAGATGCTGAGCGCAAAGCCCGCAACGAGCGTGCTGATGACGGTGTAAACGGACGCCATGAAGCTGTCGCAGCGGATGCCGCTCTTCCATTCCACATGATCCATCGCATCTGCGACCATGCTCATCAGAACAAGATTGGGGAGCGTGCCGATGCAGCGGATCAAAAGCCCCGCAAGAGCGCCCACCATATTATCGGCAAACGCCCAGCCCAAAAGGCTGCCTACGACGGCGATGACTGCTCCGACGAGCATCATATTGCGCTTACCGAATTTTTTGCAGAGCGGCAGGATGAGGAACATCCCGGGGCCCATCGGGAAATACCCGACCACGGACATGAGCGTCATTGTGATGCCGTCGTTATAGCTGCCCAGCACCCAGTCGGCATAATACACCGCACCCGCATTATACATGGCGTTGAAGAACTGATACAGGAGGAATACCGCCATGATGATGACCCAATAGCGGCTCGAGAAGCACGCCTTGACCTGCCTTGAAAGCGGTTCGCCCTTTGCCGTTTCGCCCATCGCCTGCGTCTCTTCCGTGACGCGCTCTTTGGTGAAGTAGTACTGCATCACGATGAGCGGAAAGACGAGGATGGAGAAGATCGCCATCGCCGTGATCCACCGCCCCTGGTTGACGCCCATCCAGGGCAAGATCAGCATGGGAAAGAGCATCATGTTGAAGAGCCCGGGCGCGATCGCCTCGCCAAGATTGTTGAACATGGCGAGCCCGTCGCGTTGGCGGGTGTTTCGCGTAGAGAGCGGCACCATCATCGTCTTGCTCATGAGATAGATGGTCACCGCAAAGGAGTAGAATAAGTTATAGCTGAAGAAGATCCAGATACATTTTACCGTGTCGCTCGCATTCGGGACGGTAAACATAAGGATCGCCGTGATCACCATGAGCGGACCCGCGATGAGGAGCCACGGCCGCGCCTTGCCCTGACGGCTCTTTGTCCTCTCGATGATGCGCCCCATGATGACGTTGGTGATGGCGTCGATGATCTTGGACACGAGCGGGAAGATGACGAGGAACGCCCCGCTGATCTGCATCACATCGGTGTAGAACTTATTGCTGTATGTATTGATGATGCCGATGAGAAGCATCGCGCCCGCAGGGCCGAGCAGATAGCCCAGCCACCTCTCCTTTTGCGTGACGTTTGCCGACTTGATCCGAGAATCAAAAATCCTCGATGACAACATCCCGTTTTTAGATGCCATGTAGAAACCTCTTACTGTCGTAAAGTTGATATTTTCCGCCGCAGGCGGTCACACGAGATGCCGTGCGCCTGCCCGATGGCGTTGTATTCAAAGGGAGCTGCAAAAAGGAAGCTCGGGCGGCAGACGATGTTCCGCCGCCCGTCTTCTCGTTCCCGATCAGCCGATCACCCGTTCGCAGCGGTCGGTGCCGTAGATGGTGTAGTTGCCGTCTGCGTCCATATACGGAGTGAGATCGATACCCATCGCCTGTGCGACTATCGTCGCTACCATCATTTCTTCGGCTGTCTTAGGGGCATAGCCAATGAAATCAACCGTCTGCTCTGCCGTGTTCAATGTATAAGAAACACCGCGATCGGTACACTGACGTGCTTTCAGATCGTTAAAGCCTTGCAAATTGATGATGGAAGTGATCGCATCGTAGCCGCCGAGGAGGCTTCCGACATACAGCGTATTCCCCTCTTTTTGATTGCTCTTAACGGAGATCTGCGTATCCGTCTCGGAATAATCGAGATAGCCGTAGCGCTGGATGCCGCCGATCCCGCCGAGGTATGCGGATACGGGCGTATTGGAAACCGCACTGAAATCGAGTTTCAAAGCGCCACTTGCCGAAACATTTTCCGTATACGTTGTGCTGGCTCCGATGCTGCCCATGTAAGCGTTGTTGGTAATACCTGCCGTCGGATCTTCCGCCGCCGCACGCGCATCCTGAATGGTGAGGGAAATGTCCATATCGGAGACAGTATCGTCGATCCAGCCGTAGCCCTCGCCGGCGATGCCGCCGACGTATAGATTTGTCGAACCGACATCATATGTTTCCGTATAAGCAGCAACAACATTGATCGTACCCGTCGCTATACAGTGTGTTACCTCTCCGCCCCAATGGCCGCCGATAAAAGCGCTGATCGCGATGTAGTCAACATCCGTTGTTTCAATATCGATCTTCGCGTCCACCACATGTACGTTGACGATCTTGGGAGATTGCTGTGCGAATCCCGCTACTACCGCAGCATAGCCGTGATGCTCGTTGCTGTAATCGATATCAATGACGGGGCTTTCGATGACAAGATCGGAGATCTCCGCATCACATATACTCCCGAAGAGCGCCGTCGTGCCGTTACCCGATCCTTCGGTAGGATGAACGGTGTCTCCATAAGGTTCAAACGTTGTGATATGCAATCCTTTTATAGAATACCCGTTGCCGTCCAACGCACCGCTGAAAGCATACTTCCACCACGAAGCAGACAGATATTCATAAGATGCGTAATATGTTCCGACCGGCATCCACTCCTCGGTGAGCGCAATGTCGTTTTTAAGGATATACCAACCCGAAAGATCGTTCTTCATATTACGGAGGTCTTCCTCGGTTTCTACCCACTGCGGCTCTACCCAGCGAGCATATACCGTCATATCATCGGTGACCTCCATGACATCCTTTTCAATTGCGCCGACGTCGAAATAACTGTTGGAATTGACATCAAGCAGGAATTTTGTCGTGGAAACGCCGTCCTCAAGCACAGGATTTTTGGAGGTATCCCAGCCCGCAAAGCGCTTGCCGCGGACATAGGGCGCATTGCTGTTGTTGGTTGCAGGGGCGCTGACGGCAGGAACATACTCCTTTTTCGTGCCGTCCGCCGCTTCAAACGTGGAAGTGAGTACCTGAACGATTTGACCGTTTCCGAAGTCGAATGATACAGTATAATGCGTCTCTTCAACAGGCTCGTTGTCCGTAAACGCAAACTTAAACTCTATGCCGTAACTCACATAAGTTACATCTGCACTATACTTCAGGTCCGGATAGGCCGAGGCGTCGCAGGTGACCGTAAGCGTTTCAGGCAAACTGTCTGCAACGGTCTGATTGGTGACCGTAAGCGTCGTGGCATATGTAGTCGTATCGAGCGCCCACGTTCCCGAAGCCGCTTCGGTGTAGTCTGCATTCGGATCGGGCATATCCGTTTTCAAAAGCATAATCCAAGTGTTGTCCGTGTAGAGTTCCAGCATGGCGTCCGCTTTGATGTTCATGCCTGCATACGGCGATCCGCTCGCACTCGCCCACAATGCGATTTGGATCTCTCCCTCTCCGGGCTTTTCCTCTTCGGGCATATCCTCGCCGCAGACGTCGCACTTGCCATCGCCGTCCTCATCGACGTGCTCGGTGCAAGGCGTGTCGGGCTGGTCGGGTTCGTCCGGTTCATCGGGCCCGGGCGTTTCGCCCTCCCCCACCTTGTTCGCCACGGGATCGAGCGTAAAATCGAGCACACCCGCGCTCGGGATGGAGACGCCGATCGTGTACTTGCCGTCCGCAGGCTCATATTCTTTGACGACGCCGCTCTCCGCGCCGTCCAGCATGGTGGGATTTTCGATGCTCTCATCCCAATATCCGGTCAGAGAGAGCGTGCCGTAGCTGCCCTCCTCCCCTTCGAGCTCCCAATTCCCCGACATATACGAAGAATAGCCGTCCCCTGAATCGACCATCACATGAAAGACATAGCCGTAGCGTTCGCCTTCCACGGGCTCTGCGGGCTCTTCCCTGTACTCGAACGAAAGATAGCCGCTGCCGACGCCCGCCCAGAAGGACTTCGCCTCCGTCACATAGATGGCGCCCTCGGTGACCTGCGGTTCCTCGGGCTTGCATGCCGCCATGGTACCTGCGCCGAACGTCAGCGCAATGCACGCCATCAGAATGCCTGTTGCTTTTCTCATCTTTTCCTCCTTGGTTATATTGTTTCGGGCGATGCCCGATGTTTCCATTTGGATCTCATGATCGTTTCATGATGTCAGAATGCGGAATATTATCGTTTTGTGATAAAATCATACATCGATTTATCGCAAAAGTATTGCATTGCGCTCCGAAATATTGTAAAATTATCCACGGAGGAAAAAATATGACAACTCAAGCCATCCTGCGCACTTTGGAACTCCTGTACGCGACGCACGAACTGCCCGTTGCGTGCTTTCAGGAAAACTTGTCGCTTCTTCATGCTTACTGTTCCTGTCCGGGCTATGCGCCCGTCTTTTCTGCCATAGCGGGCAGGGCGCCGAGCGACCAAGACATTTCGCTCGTCAGCGGCTACGCGGGTCTTTACGGCGCGGTACGCATCAGGGAAAGCGGACAACTCCTCATCACGGGGCCCTTCCTCAACAAGAAGCCGGACGAAGCTCTGCTCGATACGATCCTTCATGACTATGAACTTCCCTGGGAGGAGCGGGAACCGTTGAAGCAGTTCTTATTTTCCCTGCCCCGATACCCCCTCAACCGATTCCTGAATTTTGTCGTTCTTCTCAATTACCTCTTTAACGGGGAAGATGTTTCCGTAACGGAATATTTCAAGAATGCCCTTCCGCGCCTGCAAAACAAGATCGGAGAGAAGCATTCCAAAGAGATCTTAAAAGAGGCCGACATTTCGCACGGGACTTACAACTTTGAACAACAGCTTTTATCTTACGTTTCGGCGGGAGACGTCGCTGGGATATACGCCTTTTTCGATGCGGTGTCGCGCAGCGCGCCCATGACGGAGGGGAAAGTCGCCGACGACACATTGCGGCAGGCAAAAAATATCTTCATCGGGCTTATCTGCATGGTCGGAAAAGTGGGCGCCATCCGCGGCAACCTCGATATCGAACAGACCTATCAGCTCATCGACCTCTATACCCAGGAGTGCGAACGCTGCTCTTCGGTGAGCGCGGTCGATCAGCTGCGCTATACCGCCATCATGGACTTTACCCAGCGCGTCGCGGAACAGAAGCACCCCGAAGCTTATTCTACCGACGTCTATCAGGCGCTGCAATTTATCAAAACGCACACCAACCAGCCCATCGGCGTTGCGGATGTCTTGGAGCATGTCGGAAGAAGCCTTTCGCAGTTCATGGAACAGTTCAAAAAAGAGACGGGCGAGACGATCGGAAAATACATCGTCAAAGCAAAGCTGCAGGAAGCAAAGCTGCTTTTAGCCTATTCCGACCGCCCCCTTTCGGAAATTTCCAACTTTTTCTTCTTTTCCAGCCAATCCTACTTTCAGAACCTGTTCAAAAAGCAGTTCGGCGTCACGCCCCTCGAATACCGAAGAAAACACCATAAAGAATGAGCGGCCGCAGCCGCTCATCTTTTTTCCCCAAGGACGATTTTACAAAATCGGAAACCTTCTTTACAATACACACGCCCGAACTTGTGTTATCATCGAAAAAAGGCGGTAAACAGCATGATCGGTATCAACACATTCGGGCTTTCCGAACTCCTTCGCACGAACTTTTACGGCACTTTGCAAAAGCTGTATTCCTGCGGCTTCGGCGTCCTCGAGCCCTGCATCCTCTTTGACGAGTACAGCTTTGCCCCTGTGCGGGCAGCGACTCACGCCAACCTTCGTCATTACCGGCTGGACGGCGGCATCTGGTTCAGCGGAAACAACGCAATAAAGCGCCTTGAAACAGCACGCAGCCTCGGCTTTACCGTCCTCTCGGTCCAGTCTTCGCTTGCGCTCGCCCCTTTCTTAAAGTACGGCTTCGAAGAGGCCGTCCATTTCCTAAAAGAACAGAATATCCGCTATCTCGTCGTCAGCCCCATGAAAAAGAGTACGGCGCTGGCAAAAAAGCTGATCCCTTATTTGCAAAGCGCCGCAGTGATGCTCGAAAAACAGGGGCTTTCGCTCGTCCTTCACAACTACGAACACGAATGCCTGCCCGAGGCAAACGGAGAGACCCTTTCTCGATCTCTATCTGAAAAGCGTACCTTCGCTCAAATTGGAGCTCGACGTCGGCTGGGCGCACTATGCGGGCAGCGATGCCCTTTCCGTCATGCAAAAATACCGCGATCGGCTCGTCCTCCTGCACCTCAAAGACGTAAATAAAGGTGCGCCGCGCAGCCATTGCTTTACCGCCATAGGCGAAGGAGACCTTCCCCCTGCCGCCGTCTTAAAGGAAGCGGCTTCTCTTCCCCGCTTGGAGAAGAACGGCATCCTCATCGACCAGGACAGGAGTGAAGGTGATCTTTTATCCGACCTCGAACGCGGCGCAAAGAATGTATATTCCCTGCTCGGAATATGAAGGCACGCCGTCTGCTTCCCGCCCTGTCGGCAATGATCGCCGATCCGCTTCGGCGCAGGAAAGGAACGGCTTTTGTCTCGCTCCTTCTGAATGCCTGTTATATCGTCTATCTCACAGCCGTTGCCGCCGCCCATTCTTCCGCTTGGTACGGAACGCTCGCGGGATATTTTATCTCCGTTTGGCTCATCCGCGGCGGCATCTCCTTTGCGACCCATCGAGCAAAAAAACGAGCAAGACTCCGTGCGTCTTGCCCGAAAAAATACGTTGAATTTTCTGTTCGTCGGATGCGCGCTCCCATTTCTGGGCGGGGTGATGGCGGCTGCCGTCATCCAGATGGCGATCGGCTCCTATCCGGACAGCACAGGAATATCAAACATCGTCATCAACGCAGTTTTTGCCGCCGCAAAACTGACATCCGCGCTCGTGCAGTTTGTCCGCGCCCGCCTGATGCCCCACCCCGTCGCCCGTGCCATGCGCATCCTCGGCATGATCTCGGCGCTGATGTCGCTCTTGTCGCTCGCCGTTTCCATCGTCGCCGTCTGCGCAAACGGCTATACTGTGTGGGAGCTGATCTGCGCATTCGGGGGCGCCGTATGCGGCGCGACGCTCGCCTCGGGCGCCTATATGATCGCACTCGCCGCCAAAGAATGGACAAGAAAGACGTATTTTTCCTTCTCAGGCTGGCAGCCTCGCCGTAAAGGCATTTATTCCAGCGTAAAGCCCAAAAGTTCCAAAAAACCGCGCTCGATATGAAATTCAAGCGCCGAGTTTTCTTCCCCGCCCGCGATCGAGCCGCGCACGCTTTCCCAGGACTTGCTTGAACATTCGAGCGTACAGAACGTCTTCTTTCCGTCCGAAACGCGGATGCGCCCCCTTCCGCGCGCTTTCAGCACAATGGAGCGCGTCCCTAAAAGATCAAAGGAAAGATACCGCACCAGAACGCCGCGGGTAAGGTTCGTTAAATAGCGTTCGCTGCCGTCATCCATCACCATGGGGAGACCCTTGAAGGTGCGGTTTCCGCCGTGCGGCATCTTTCCGTTGGTCAGATGGCAGCAGATGACGGCAGGATACTCCCCTTCCCCTCTGAGCGGCCCGCCGTTGAGCCCGCAGCTCGAGATCGGGACCTGCGGGATGCTCCCGTCCTCCATGATCTCGATGGGCTCGGCGCACGCCTGACGAGAATAGTCGCTCCCGTGCGACTGGCGGTGATAAAAGACATACCACTTTCCGCCGATCTTTTCGATGCCGCCGTGCGTGGTGCCCGTATGGTTGAGGCGATCTTTCTGCTTTCTGCCCAGAAAACCCACATCGCCGTTGGAAACGACCGTTCCGCCGAATACAAAACCGCGGTCGGGATATTTGCTCGTCGCATAGCAAAGCTCATGATTGCGCTCAGAGGAATAGAGGAAGTAATAGGTATCGCCGATCTTACGGATGGACGCCCCTTCATAGAATGCATGGCCTAAAAAGCCGTTGGTTTTGGAAGGAACGGGCAGGATATGCGGCGTACAGGAGCGCACCGTCATCATATCGTCGTCAAGGACGAGCATGAAGGGCCCGAGCGGGTCGTTTCCGCCCCCGAACACTTCGGGCGGGCGGTGATAGACGGCGGAAGCGATCTTTGCCATCACAAAACGGTTGCGGCGCGTGATCTGCATCCCGCCCCACAGCCCCGTGCCGCCGTAGAGGCGGATGACGCCGCCGTCGTTGATCACGGCGGGATCGAAGAGCACGCAGTCCTGAAAGGGCGTGCCGTCGGGGTGTTTCACTTCGCCGAGATAGGTAAATTTCCCGTCGGGCGCATCGCTGACGGCGACGAGGATGGGCCCGTCATATCCCCCCTTCCCCTTGTCGCCCGCAGGGCAGCAATAGAGATAATATCTTCCGTCATTTCCCCGCACACAGTCGGGCGCATAGAGGTAGGGGCGCTCTTCACTATAGTAGGGCGTATCTTTCGGCGAGAAGACGATTCCCGAAGAAGTCCAATTCCCGAGATCGTCCACGGGCGCCGACCATACCTCATAGCCGAGCATGCAGAAGGTATTGCCGCCCTCTTTGTCGTGCGAGCCGTATAAATACACCCTGTCACCGAAGACGTGCGGCTCCCCGTCGGGGATATAAGTATCGAGCGGCAAAAACGGATTGAATGCCTGTTGTTTCATGAATGCCTCCTTATCTTGTGTTCGGCAAAATCATGTATCGCGTTGGTGGGCAAACCGTCAGAGCTTTGCAAGAAAGGCGTCTGCGCGGCCGATCCAGCCCTCCGCGCCCGTAGAAGAGCCGTCGCCGAACCCGTGCGGCGCATGCGGGAAGATATCGAGCTGAGCCGCGATCCCCTTCTCTTGGAGAAGCGTTCGGAAGGCTTCGAGCGGTTTTTTCGAGATGAGGAGATCGTGCTTCACCACCGCCATGTAGGTGGGCGGGAAAGTGCCGCAGTGCGAAGGAACATCGTACTCCTTCTTCGTCTTCTCGCCGAAATTTTCCCCGAACATTGTTTTCAGAAAGCCGCGGTGGCGGAGATCGGAAAAGAGCGCCGCGCCCGAAATGGCAGGGTAGATCGCAAGCAGGGCTTTGGGTGGCTGCAGCCGATGGGCAGGATAGCCCAAATTGTCCGTTCCCCACTGCGTGGTGAGGTTGCCGTCCGCAGAAAAACCGCATAAAACGTACTCTCCGTTCCCTCCGAAGGAAGCGCCGCGCTCCAAAACGAAGCGAACGGCGCGCTCTAAATCTTCCATTGCCATGGGAACGGCGGGCGCGCGTCCCACGCGGTAGTTGAGCACAAACACGGGATAGCCAAGCCTTGCAAAGCGCATGGCGACGGGAAAGCCCTCGACGACATTGCACACATATCCGTACCCGCCGCCCGCACAGACGATGACGGACGGCTTTTTTTGGCTCTCTTCGGAAGCAAAGGCAAAGAGGCGCACATCCTTTTTGCGCTCATCATCGCGGCATTCAGAAAGCTCGTATAAAGGATAGACGACGCGCCCTATCTTGCTCTTTTCGAGCAAAAAGCTGAGCCCTTCCCGCATGACTTCGGCGGGGCAGCAGGGATGCATTTTGTGGAACTGCTGCAAGGTGAGCTCTTTTTCGCGGCGGGCAAGCTTTTCGTTGCCGTAGTCCAGATAACGCACGAGCCCCTCAAGCTCCCCCGAAAATTCAGAATAAAGTGGCGATTTGAATTCGATCATCATATTCCCTCCTTTGTTTTTCCTTATCAAACTTCCTTCCCGCGCGGCGCTTGATTCACTCCGCAGGGGGAATTTTCCTGCCTCAAAACTGCAAAGAGATGAGATCGACGGCTCCCTTTCCCAAAAAGCGCACATAGAGCGTGCACGTTCCCTGAAAGGGAAGGTTCAGGCTCACGCGGCTCTCCTTCGCGCCGTTCCATGCGGCTTCCGAAAGGCAGGAAAAAGTTTCTTCGGAAGAGACCTGCAATTTCCCCTTTGCGCGTCTGCCGCGATGTCCGCGCACGGTGAGCGTGAGCTGCGCGCCCTCGGGAATCGAGAAATACTTAAACCCCGCCACGCAGCCGTCGCCGAAATTTGCAACATACTGTGCGGGATCGCTCTCCCTGTCCTTCCCGTCCTGCGTGATATAGGGGTGCTTTTTGCCGCGCATTTTCGTCACCTTGCAGGCGCCCTGTTTGCTTTTCAGTACGCAGGCGATGCCCGCCTCGTATGAGCCTTTTGCGGGCAGAGGCTTGCCGTATAGCCCCTGACTTGTCATTTCGGCGGGATAGAATCTGCCGTTTTCAAAGCGGACGGGCTCGGCAACGCCCTGACGGCTGCACTCGTTTTTGCCCGTCTGCCGATGCCCGAAGATGTAATATTTGCCGTTCACGCACTCGATGCCGCCGTGATCGTTCCCCCAATAATACTGCGCGGGGCTGCCGCCGAAGATATTTCCGTTGGAATGCAGCGGCCCGCCGAATTGGAAGCCGCCGTCGGGATGGTCGGAGACGGCGTAACAAAGTTCATGCGAAAGCACGGAGGAATAGACGGCATAGTACTTTTCCCCGAACTTGCGCATGGACATCGCTTCATAAAACTCATGCCCTTCAAAGCCCGTGCCCGAACTGTTTCGGGTGCCGGGGAGAAGCATCTTCGGCTCGCCCTCGATGGTGAGCATATCCTTTCCGAGCCGCACGACCGTGCTCCCCTCGCCCGTGATATTGATGTGCGCGATCTTGCATAAAAAGCCCATCCGATCGGAACTGAACCCGGTATAGAGATAGGTGACGCCGTCTTCGTGCAGGACGGCGGGATCGAAGCGGATGCGCTCATTCTCCCTTCCGCCGTAGCGCGTGCCGTCTTCATAGCGCACTTCGCCGTAATATTCATAGGGTCCCGCGGGCGTTTGGGCAACAGCGACTCCGACACGGTTGTACCACTCCATCGCATAGTAGAGATAATATCTCCCGTCCGCCCCGCGGCAGACATCGGGCGCCCACATGTGGGTGTGGAGCAGCCCGCAGGGCGTCGGATCCTGCGTCCTCCGATAGACGATCCCCTCGCACTTCCAGTCGGAGAGATCGTCCTCGGGCGCAGACCAGCAGGTATAATCGTTTTCGCAATACACTTTCCCGCCGAACTTATCGTGGCTGCCGAAAACATACAACCGCCCTTCAAAGAGATGCGGTTCGCCGTCCGGCATATATTCATAGGACGGGAGATAGGGATTGACCACTCTGTCTTTCATATTTTTTCTCTTGTCCCCGATGGGCGCTTTTTATTTACTAAGAACGCGCAGGTTCTTCGCGGAGCACTCGCGGGTGAAGCCGTCGTCGAGATACTGCGTATATTCCTTCCCGCCGCCGAGGAGCGTCACGTCGGAAAGATCGATCTCCTTCGTATTCATGCCGCCCTTCCCGACGGGGATGCACTTGCCCTTTCGGATATAGAAGACGACTTCCCCGAGCGGAACGGTTACAAACCGCTCGCCCTGAGGCACTTCGCGCGTTACAAACTCCTTCCCGTTCCAGCGCACTTCCGTCATCTCTTCGGGAAGATACACCTTCCTCCCCTTTGCGCCCTTTTCAAGGACGGGCGCTGCGAGCAGGCTGTCGCCGACGAGCAGTTCGTCCTCGATGTGCCGCGCCCGCGCGTCCTTCGGATAGGCAAAGGCGAGCGGACGGATATAGAGATCGGACGAAAGCGCCGCCTTCATGAACTCCGAATAAATGTACGGGAGCAGCCGATAGCGAAGGGAAAGAATGCTCCGGAAATCGCGCTTGCCGCGGTAGCGGAAGCACTCCTGATTGCGGGTGAGAATGGCGGTATGATCGCGCATGAGGGGCGTGAACACGGAGAAGGCGAGCCAGCGCAGCAGGAGCTCGCGCGAGCAATTGCCGCCGAAGCCGCCCGTGTCCGCACCGCTGAATAAAAATCCGCACATGTTGAGCCCAGGCATCATCGTCACATTGCGGCGGAGCATATGGAACGTCGAACTGTTGTCGCCCGTCCAGATGCCGCCGAAGCGGTGCGCCCCGATATAGGAAGAGCGCGAAAAGAGCAAAAAGCGCTTGTCCAGAAGTTTTTCAAGCCCTTCCGAGGAAGCTTCGGTCATCTTCGCGCCGAAAATGTTATGCACATCCCAATGGGAGACCGTCTTCCCCTCCACATTGTGCGTAAAGCTCTTGTAGTCGGAAAGGCGCGCGCCGCCCTTGTAGAGCGGATCGCCGCACGACTTATCGCCGAAGCGGCTCGTATTGTATTCGCTGTAAAAGATGGCGGGCTCGTTCATGTCGTTCCAGAACCCCTCGAAGCCGAGGTCGGTATAAAACTTGTACTGCCGCCCGAACCATTCGCGCGCCTTCGCTTGCAAGAAATCGGGGAAGTGCGTCAACCCCGGCCAGACCGCCGCCTGAAAGTCTTTCCCTTCCAGATTTTTGCAGAAGTACCCCTCCTTGACGCCCTCTTCATAGACGGGATTGTGGGGCTCTATTTTGATGCCCGCGTCGACGATGGGCACGAGCCGAACACCGCGTGCCTTCATCTCTTTCACAAGCCCCTTCATGTCGGGGAAGCGCTGTTTGTTGACCGTGAAGTCGATATAGCGGTCCATGTAGTCGATATCGAGGCAGATATATTCGAGCGGCATCCCCGCCTTTTTGTAGCGGTCGGCGATCTTGCGTACGTCCTTCTCCGTCTTGTAGCCCCAGCGGCTCTGCCCGAAGCCGAACGCCCAGAAAGGCGGCAGATAGCTCCTGCCGATGGCGGCAAGGAACTGCCGCGCGATGTCGTTCGCGTTCTCTCCTTCGACGAGATAGACGGTAACGCCCTGCTCGGCTAAAATATCGATCTTCCCGCTGCCTTCATAGTCGATATCGAAGATGATGCGCGCGGGCGTATCGAAAAAGGCGCCGAATGTGCGTTTTCCGTCCACGATGAAAAAGTTGTGCGAACCATACAGCGAGGGCATATCGTCCGCGTGATGCGGGTTATCGGTGTTGAAGGAGACATACCGTCCTCCCCGCTTGTCGATGCCGCGCATCGTCTCGCCGAGACCGAACACCACATCGTCCTCCCCCAAAGGGTAGCAAAAGCGCGTGCCCTTTTCCTCTTTGACAGCCGAAAAATAGGGAAGCGCTTCCCCCTCTTTCACGGCAGCCGTGACGGCGCCCGTCTCCGCGTGCGCTCCGAAGCAGTATTTTGTGAGCATATCCTATCCTCCTTATGTTAAGTTTACCATGCAAACAGCGATTTGTATTGCATCATTGTCCTGTTTTTTGCAGATTTATTCTCAATTTTCCCCGAGGGAAAGCGAAAAGAGCAGCTCAAAGGCCTGCTGTTGTGCGGGGGTGAACTTCTTATCCTGCCGCCGTACCGCAAACCAGCGGCGGGAAAGCTCGGGTCCCTGTATCCTTACTTCCTTCAAGCGCCCAGCCGCAAGCTCGGCCGCAACGAGCGCTTCGGGCAGCACGGCGACGCCCAGCCCCTCCCGCGCGGCGGCAAGCAGGACGGAATTGCTCGAAGAGGAGAGCTTGGGCTGTGCTTTGAGTCCGAGCGCAGAGAGCCGCTCGTCGAGAAGATCGCGCGAAGCGCTCCCCCTCCGCCGAAGCAGCAGCGGGAGCGAAACGAGCTCCGAAGGAGAGAGCGTATTTTTTATTTTCATCCCCGCGCTGCAAACGGCCATAAGGCGGTCGGAGAAAACCGCCTCCGCCGCGAGGGCGCGCGAAACGCTCCCCTCGACGAGGGCAAAATCGAGCGAACCTTCCTCGACGAGCTGTTCGACCGCCGCCGCGCTGTCGGCTATGGCGCGGCATTCGGCGCGATCGAGCGTTGTTTCGATGGCGGTAATGAGGCGCGGGAGCACCATCTGCCCCGCCGTCACGGAAGAGCCGATGCGGATGATGTGCCGCGCTTTCGTATCCCGCGCCGCCTCTTCGAACTCCGAAAAGCTTGCGATCGCCTCCTGCGCCTTAACGCGCAGCCGCTCGCCCTCAGGCGTCAAAACGAGCCGCCTTCCCACGCGGTCGAAGAGGCTGACGCCATAGTAGCGTTCGAGCTCGCCGATGGTCTGGCTCACCGAAGGCTGCGCCACGCACAGCTTTTCCGCAGCCCGCGTGATGCCGCCCGCCTCGCACACGGCGCAAAATGTCTTCAAATGCCGTATTGTCATAGCATTCTCCTATGCTTTTTATTTGATTATAGTATTTTACTTAATTCTTGTCAAGGGGTATAATACCAAAAAACAGCGGAGCGCGCCATGCAAAAATTCAAGACCTGCTTAAAACTCTTTCTCGTCATGTTCAAGATCGGGCTCTTCACTTTCGGGGGAGGTTATGCGATGA
>ERZ1643251.940-NODE-940-length-36239-cov-18.853941_pt1 | contig 36239 bp, 55 predicted proteins | sample MGYA00579261_ERZ1643251 | MGnify/ENA primary metagenome ERZ1643251 (study PRJEB29033, sample SAMEA4952267) | chicken gut metagenome | biome: Broiler Chicken; feature: Gastrointestinal Tract; material: Caecum | place: Ireland | collected 2018 | study: Broiler... | reverse complement strand
TGCGGCAGGGTGCCGGAAACCCCGAAGGAGGACAACGATGGGTGACAGCCTGAAAAAGTGCCCATTTTGCGGTGGGAAAGCTAGGTATGTGTACAGCATGCCGCTAAATTACGTCGCATGCACAAAATGCAAAGCATTAGGAGCAACAATAGTAGACACCTATGAGCAGCGCGACGGAAAAAAAGAAGCGGTAGAGGCGTGGAACCGCCGCGCCGGACGATAAGGAGGGATAACCATGGCCGGTTATGTACCAAGCCCGGAGCAGACGGCCCGATGTCGGAAATGTAGGTACTGGATGCGATTTAACTCATCAGGTATGCGCTGCTGTCAATACATCCTGGAGACCGGGCACAGCCGCGGGGGTGATCCGTGTACAAAATACAAAAGGAGGCCGCATGACAAAAAAAGAAATGTCGCAGCTTTTCCACCTGAACCGGGAGATTGAGCGAGATAAAGCCAGATTAGCCGAGCTAGAAGCTGCTGCCACCGGGATCACCCAACGGATCACCGGCCTCCCCGGGGGCGGGATCCCAGAGGACAAAATCGCCAGGTACGCCTCCGAAATAGCAGACCTAAAAGCCATTATCGAACTCAATATACAGCGCTGCTGGTACGAGCTTAACCGGCTAAACCGATATATCGCGGAGGTGGAGGACAGCGAAACACGTCAAATTTTATCCCTTCGATTCGTTAATGGCCTAACATGGAGGCAAGTCGCCGCGAGCATGGGGGAGGGATACACGGAAGATTATGCCAGGAAACGCGTCGAAAGATTTTTCGAGACTTCGTAAGTGTCCGTTTTGTCCGGTAGCTATGTGGTAAAATATAATCATAAAGTTACGCCCGCAGGGAAGCGATCCCCGCGGGCTTTGCTATGCAGTCTTGCGGCCGCAAAAGGAAACCCGGTCGGAATGGGAGGGAGCGCCGCGGGAGAGGCGGGGCCCGCTGGTTAATAATGGAGAGCACAATGCAGATCACCATGAAGCCGCTGGACGAGATCCGGCCGTATGAAAAAATCCGAGAAAGAACGATGCCGCCGTTGATGGTGTAGCTGCAAGCATCCGGGAATTTGGGTTTAAGGTACCAATCATCATTGATGCTGCAGGGACGATTATAGCCGGGCATACTCGATATAAGGCGGCCAAAAAACTAGGACTGGAATCCGTACCATGCATCCAAGCCGATGACTTGAGCCCCGAGCAGGTAAGAGCCTATAGACTGGCCGACAATAAAGTAGCCGAGGCAGCTGGATGGGACGAACAGTTATTGGCCGACGAACTGGCCGATATACTCGATATTGATATGAGCCTATTCGGGTTTGAGATTGAGAGTGATGAGCCGGACGAAAAATATACCGTAAAAATAGATATTCCTCAATATCAAATCACCGGCGAAGAGCCGGCCATAGAAGAGCTGGTTGACGAGCACAAGGTAAACGAGCTAATAGACGAAATCGAGAAATCCGGAGTAACCAAAAAGCAAAAGCAGTTCCTCCGCCTTGCTGCCTTCCGTCACTATGCTTTCAATTACCGCAACATCGCTGAGTATTATGCCCATCAAGGCCCGGAAATGCAGGAGTTGATGGAAAAATCGGCCCTCGTGATTATCGACTTTGATGATGCAATAAAGAATGGGTACACGACTTTGAGCAATACAATAGCCGAGCTGAGGGACGAAGATGATGAGGGATGACTTTGGAGTCTTTATCCTGTCCCATGGGCGGCCAGACAGAGTAAAAACCCTAAAAAGTCTGGAAAAATGTGGGTATACCGGGAAATGGTGGATTATTATCGACAACGAAGACGACACGGCTCCTGAATATTATAAAAGATACAAAGACCGTGTAATTATGTTCGACAAGCTGGAAGTGTCAAAAACGTTCGATACGGCAGACACATCCCAGGAGCGCAGAACAATCGTATATGCGAGGAATGCTTGCTTCGCGATAGCAAAGGAGCTTGGGCTCGAATATTTCCTCGAGCTAGACGACGACTATACATCGTTTGAATATAGAGTCATCCGCAATAAAAAGCTTGCCGTATTTGCCGTAAAATCTCTGGATGGGCTGTTTTCTGCCATGATAAATTTTCTCGATGATACCGGGGCAATTACCGTTGCATTTTCTCAAGGTGGGGATTTCATAGGCGGCAAGGATTCAAAGTTTTACCACGATAAAGTATCACGGAAAGCGATGAATACGTTCTTCTGCAAAGCGTCAAACCCATTCCAGTTTGTGGGTAGGATAAACGAGGATGTTAATACCTATACGTCCCTCGGGAGCAAGGGCAAGCTGATCCTTACCATTTCGGATGCGAGTATAACCCAGGTACAGACGCAGGCCAACAAAGGCGGGATGACCGATGTGTATCTGGACAGCGGGACATACCTTAAGACATTTTATACCGTGATTTTTAGCCCGTCATGCACAAAGGTGGGGATGATGGGGGATAAGCACAAGCGGATACACCATATGATCGACTGGGATCGGTGCGTCCCCAAAATCTTAAACGAAAAATGGAAAAAGACATAAGGAGGCGGCGTCATTGGGACGCAAAAAGATACATTGGGACGAGCCAAAGTGGGAGCAGGTAAGAGGGCTATGCGGCATCCAATGTACGGCTGCTGAGATATGCGCCGTCATGGGCGTGTGCGAGGAAACGCTCAATCGCTTGATCCGGGATACATACAAAATGAGTTTTTCGGAGTACTACGAAAAGCATTCCGCCAACGGAAAAGCAAGTCTCCGAAGGAACCAGTTCCGGCTATCGAAAACCAATGCAGCTATGGCAATATTCCTCGGTAAAAACATACTTGGCCAATCTGACGGCCCGCCCGCCTGGAAGGAAAACGAGGACTTGATCCAAGCTAAAAAGATATTGGAGGACGTCGACAGTGCCGTTGACTAAGTTACAGAGAGAGTATCTCCTGGGCTGTAACCATCGGTGGAACGTCAAGACCGGCGCCACTGGATCCGGCAAGAGCTTTGTAGATTATGCTGTCGTGATCCCAAAGCGGATCCTTGCCGCAAGGGGAGAGGGATTGCTGGTACTCCTTGGCAATACAAGGGGGACACTAGAGCGTAACATCTTAGAGCCCATGCGCGAGATTTGGTCACATAGCCTTGTTGGGCAGATAACAAGCAATAATACCGTGAACCTATTCGGCAAGCGGTGCTATGCACTGGGGGCGGATAATCGCAAGCATGTAGATAGGCTGAGAGGGGCTACCATTGAGTATGTTTACGGCGATGAGGTAACGACATGGAGCGAAGAGGTCTTCGAGATGCTCAAGTCGCGTCTGCGCTGCGAGCATTCGCGTTTTGATGGGACATGCAACCCAGACAGCCCGCATCATTGGTTTAAGCGATTCCTCGACTCCGACGCCGATATATTCCAGCAGTCATATACCATCGATGACGGGTGTCTGCCTGACAAGATCGTAAACGAGCTCAAAAAAGAGTATGCCGGAACGGTATATTATGACCGGTATATTAGAGGGCTTTGGACCGTGGCGGAGGGGCTGGTATATCAGATGGTGGCAGGCAACCCAGAACAGTTTACCCTCAAAGGCCCGACCCAAGGGATGGATGGGCGATTTTTTGTATCGATTGACTATGGGACGATCAACCCGTGCAGTATGGGATTATGGTGCGTCCAAGGACGCCGCGCCATTCGCATCAAAGAATCATACTATGACAGCCGCAAGGCTAACCGGCAGAGGACCGACGAGGAGCACTATGCGGCGCTAGAAGAGCTCACAAGAGGATATTATATCCGGTATGTGGTGGTGGACCCGTCTGCTGCGTCCTTCATTGAGTGCATCCGCCGCCACGGAAAATATCAAGTCCGACACGCTGAAAACGAAGTGATCAATGGCATACGTGTCACAGCTGATCTATTAAACTCCGGGAGAGTTATGATCCACGAGAGCTGCAAAGATTCGTTAATGGAGTTCCGGACATACCGATGGGACGAAAAAGCGTCTGAAGATAAACCCATCAAGGACAACGACCACGCCATGGATGACATCAGATATTTTTGTTCGACGGTGCTTGCTAGGGAGTACCGATGGGCCGATTGGAGGCGGATGAATATATGATTTTTGGAGATATGCTCAAATGGTTGAGGGCCAGGATGAGCTATCTTTTCGGCCGGGAAAACGAGCGGGCCCTTAATATCGAAATATCCGAGCCCATGGAAGCTGCTATTGATAGGTGGGCTAGGGCGTATGAGGGGAGAGCGCCGTGGTGTACCGAAGGCATACATAGCCTACAAATTCCTGCCGCTATAGCCTCCGAGTTTGCCAGGCTCGTCACGTTGGAAATGGGCGTTACAATTACCGGGGGGGCAAGAGCTGATTATTTGGCAAAGCAATTACAGCCTTTTGTATCCAGGATCCGACCCTATACCGAGCTGGGGTGTGCGCTGGGCGGGATCGTCTTCAAGCCATATGTAACGGATGGCGGGATCTCGATTGACGCTATTCAGGGAGATTGCTTTTTCCCGACTGCGTTCGATACATCCGGCCGCATGACTGGCGCAATTTTCACCGAGCAGATCAAGCGCGGCGGGAAAATCTATACGCGGGCCGAAAGTCGGGAATATGCAGGAGGCACGGAAAAAGTAAAAAACCGGGCGTTTTGCTCGAATACCATAGCGAGCTTAGGCAACGAGATCCCGCTGGAATCCGTGCCAGAATGGGCTGACATAGCCCCCGATGCTCAAATAGACGGGATAGACCGTCCTCTGTATGCATATTTCCGCGTACCAGCCGCGAATAAGCAAGACAGGCATTCTCCGTTGGGGGTGTCTGTTTTTGCATCGGCCATGGACACGATCCGCGACGTTGATGAGCAATATGGCCGCCTTATTTGGGAGTTCCGAGGAGGCGAGCTAGCCATCGATGTCGACGAAAGCGCGTTGCGCAGGACCGAAAACGGGTCACTAGAGATGCCGTCCAGAGACGCCAGGCTTTATAGGGCCAAGATCAATGCGTCGAGCCCTGACTTTTACCACGCGTTTTCTCCAGCGCTCAGGGACGAAAGCTTATTAAACGGGCTAAATGGTATGCTGCGCATCGTCGAATTCCAATGCGGTCTTGCGTATGGTACCCTGTCAAATCCTCAGGCCGTTGACAAAACGGCGGAAGAGATAAAGGCAAGCAAGCAACGATCGTTTTCTACGGTTCGAGACATCCAAAAAGCGCTCCAGCAAGCGCTGGATGACCTGATTTATGGCATGGATACACTGGCAAGCCTCTACCAACTTGCTCCAACTGGCGCGGTTAAAATTGCCTATGATTGGGACGATAGCTTAATATCTGACCCGTCGGAGCGAAAAAAGCTTTTTTGGCAATATGTAATGGCTGGAAAGTTCCCGGCCTACCGGTTCCTAAGCGAATTCGAGGGATATACGGTCGAAGAGGCTAAAGCAATGGTAGCTGAGGCCGGCGGCCAGATGGGCGACCCATATGTTGACGCCTGACTATCTTGATAGTGTGGCCGATGAGATCATTGACCTCTATGCCGACCTTGAGGACGGGATAATTCGCGATATTGCAAGATCAATTGTCAAGGCCGGAGAGGTCACCAGTTCGGCCGGATGGCAGGCCGTAAGGCTGCAGCATATGGGGCTGCTATATGACGATATTATTCGGCTTGTCTCCGAGATAACTGATGCCAGCTCGGCTCAGATTAGAGGTATTTTTGAGGATGCAGGAGTTACGTCTGTTGATGCGGATAATGCCATTTATAGGTCTGCTGGGCTGGATGTAATCCCTATAAAGCTTATGCCTGACGCTATGCAGGCCCTAGAGGCCGGATTGCGAAAAACCTCCGGCCACCTGGCAAACCTAACGATGACCACTGCCGCCCAGGGACAGCAAACCTTTATCCGCGCTATCGCCCTTGCTGAGATGCAAATTGAGAGCGGGGCATATGGATATTCTGCTGCAATTCGTAATGCCATAAAAAAGGCCTCCTCCGATGGGGCGTGGGTTCAGTTTCCGTCCGGGCACCGCGATAGGGTGGATGTAGCTGCCCGCCGGGCTATCCTGACCGGCGTGAATCAGACCGTTGCAACGATAAGCTTATCGCATGCCCTAATGATGGGGAGCGACCTCGTAGAGACCACGGCCCATGCAGGAGCAAGGCCTAGTCATGTGACGTGGCAAGGGCGCGTATTCAGCCTGTCCGGGCGGTCTGCGAAATATCCAGAGTTTGCCTCCGGCACCGGATACGGAACTGGCGAGGGCCTTTGCGGCTATAATTGCCGGCATAGTTTTTACCCGTATTTCGACGGACTATCAGCTCCGGCCTACTCCGCTGCAAAGCTGGATGAGTACTCGCAAAAAAGCGTATCCTATAATGGGGACATATTGACATACTACGAAGCAACCCAAGTGCAACGAGGGATGGAGCGCAAGATCCGCGAAACAAAGCGAGAGCTCGTTGGACTTGATGCCGCAATAGAGGCGGCCGATGACGATAGCCTCCGCGGCGACCTCAAAGGAGACTATAACAAAACGGCTTCCGACCTAAAGACCCTTGAGAGGCGGCTCAAGGATTTCCTGCGTCAAGCAGGGCTGCAAAAAGATTCGTCCCGTACCCAAGCTGCAGGTTTCGGACATAGCCAAGCCCAAAAAGCTGTATGGGCCGCACGACGCGTGCAAACCGGCAGAGAAAATGCTATAATTATTTCCGAGATCAAAAAAGAGGCCGGGATAAGGGGCGCGGTTGAACTTAACCCTACCATTCCGGACGTAAAGATGCTATCTTTTGATGATGAGCATATAACGGCAAGGGGCCATAGTGTAACGCTTGACCAGGCGCTGGAATACATTGCATCCGCAAAAATCAAAATTACTCGCTGGAACGGGAAGTACGAAAACTACTATAGCGACTCAGGCGCGGCATTTGTAGACGCCGCAGAATCCAAAATACGGACGGCCTTTAGCGCGCTGGAATACGACGAAAAAACGAGAAAGATGATGGAGGTGTTGAGACGATATGCAAAATGAATTTCCTGAACGCGTGATGTGCCCGTTGATCGACACCGAAATCGATGATGTGGACTGCGTAGAAAACCAGGACGCTGCGGACGGCCTGATCATAGAAAAGAGCGTCCCTCCCCGGTTTAAGAACAAGTCTGATTGGCGGTTAATATGCCAAAGATGCAAATACCACCAAGAGGATTAACATGCTAGAGATCAAAGCAGCTTTAGGGCTGCTTTTTTCATGCCAATTTGGCCCGCCCGGGGCCACAAAAAGCCGGGCGCCGCGAGGGATGCGACCCTGTTCAAAGCGTGCGGATGGAGGACAACGTGAAGCGAGAGTTTGTGAGAGAATTGATCCCGGATATCTCCAAGGAAGCGCTCGACGCCATCATGGAGGAAAACGGCAAGGACATCGAGCGACAAAAGGCCGCAGTCGCTACCCTTACCGCAGAACGAGACGACTATAGGGAACGCCTGGAAGCGGCCAGTCAAAAGCTTGAGGGGTATGACCCCGAGTGGAAGGCCAAGGCAGCCCAGGCGCAGAGGGACGCAGATGCAAAAATTGCTGCGCTGGAATATGACCATGCAGCAACAACTGCAGCCGGAGGACTGAGGTTTACCAGCGAAAGCGCCCACAGGGCCTTCTTGGCCGACCTAAAAACCAAGGGGCTGCCTATCCAGGATGGTAAGCTAATGGGATTTGACGATTACGTTAAGGCCTACCGCGAAAGCGACCCAAATGCTTTTGCGAGCGATGCCCCTCCCCGTTTCACCGGAAGCACCCCCGGAACTCCCGCCGAACAGACAGACAGGGACAAAGTGAACGCCGCTTTCCGGGCGGCATTTGGAAAGGAGTAAAACATGCCAAACAGCATTGATCGTCAGCATGCGGAGGCGTTGATCCGCGAGCAAATCACGAATTCGATTTTTCAGGACGCGCCCAAACAGTCTATTGTTATGCAGTTGGGCCGCCGGTTGCCCAATATGACATCGGCACAGACCAGGGTGCCGGTGCTCTCCATGATGCCACTGGCGTATTGGGTGAATGGCGATACCGGATTCAAGCAGACCAGCGCGCAGGCGTGGGACAATGTATACCTGACCGCCGGCGAGCTGGCCGTGATTGTGCCCATCCCTGAGGCTGTGGTCAGCGACGCAAGCTTTGACATTATGGGAGAGGTCACGCCCCGCGTAAACGAGGCGTTTGGAAAGAGCGTGGATGAGGCGATCATCTTCGGTGTCAACAGGCCGGCGGAATGGCAAAACGACGTGATCACCATGGCCCGCCAGGCCGGGAATAACGTTGCTGCATCCAGCGGCATCACCTATGATCTGCTGATGGGCCCCACCGGTATGCTGAGCAAGGTGGAGCAGGCCGGATATACCGTGACCGGAGTAGTGGCGTCCATGGCGTCGCGCGGGGCCCTCCGAGGCATCAAGGATGATAATTCCCGCCCCATTTTCGTGACCGATATGCAGGGGCCGACCAGGTATGGGCTGGACGGCGCTCCGCTGTACTTCCCGGAGAATGGTTCCTTCGACACCAGCGTTGCGCAGATGGTAGCCGGCAACTGGCAGCAACTCGTCTATTCCATTCGCCAGGACATCACGGTGAAAATCCTTGACCAGGGCGTAATCCAGGATCCGTCCACCAAGGAGATTGTTTACAATCTGGCCCAGCAGGATATGATTGCTCTGCGCGTGGTCATGCGGCTCGGATGGGCTCTGCCGAATCCTGCCACCCGCCTGAATCCTGACCGCCTGAACGTGCCCTTTGCGTATATTGAGCCCTCTACGGCCTACACTGCGCAGACTGTAACCTTTACCGTTAAGGATGACGCCGGGGAGCCCGTCGCTATTGCTGACGCCGTGGTAAACGTGAACGGTAGCCGCCTGAAGACCGGCCCTGCGGGCACTGCCGTGTTCTACCTGCGTGCCGGAGAGTACCCCTACAGCGTCAAGAAGTCCGGATACCGCACCGTAACCGGCACTGTTTCCGTTGCTTCGTCGGCTGTGCCGGTAGCTGTAACGATGACGGCCGCAAAGTAGGAGGGGCTGAATGTATGCAGACTATGACTTTTATCAGGGGGCCTACCAAGGCAACCTGATCCCCGAATCCGACTGGCCTGCAGCTGCCAGAGATTCGTCCGCCTATATTGACCGAATCACCTATGGGCGGCTAAGGCATGGGGCAACCGTGACGGACGATGTACGCATGGCTGTCTGTGCCGTGGCCGAAGTAGTATATGCCCATCAGCAGGGTAAGGCCGAGCTGGGATCCGACGGGATTAAAAGCGAAAATGTTGACGGATATAGTGTGACCTACGAGGATCCGTCCGTTGCATCCAAACAGTATGATGCTGATCGCATGGAGGCGGCAGATTTGTTTCTGCTGCCCGGCGATCCGCTGAGATATGCGGGGATATACCATGCTGGAAAATGCCGATATAACCATCTATAACAAGCTATACAACCCGCAAACAAGGCTCCACGAATGGAGGCGCACCCAAATCTCCCGTGTTAATTGGTTCGGCAAGCAGGCGGCGTCTCTTTCTGCTGATGGGCTTATGACTGCCGACCTGTATACTGTCCGGATCCCTGAGGCGTCCGCCCCGCCCGGCTATGTGCCGCCTGAACAGTATAACGGGGATGGGTGGACGCTGCGCCCCGGCGACATTGTAGCAAAGGGCTTAACCGGTGACATCCAATCGCCCGGGCAAATCAGCAGTGAAAAGTTCACCGTCACAGCCGCATGGGATAACCGGCGCGGTAGCCCAATGCTCCAACACCTAAAAATCGAGGGGGAATAATGGCGAAAAATAAGAGCCTAACCATCGAGACACCTCGAGGGAAGATCGTGGAGGTCAAAACCGAGAACGGCAGCGTAAAAGCCGTATTAGAGTGGGCCCCAGGAATTGGCCCCACCATGACTCGCAACCTTAACGCCGCCCAGCGGTTTGTGGATAGCGAGGTTTTGCGCTATAGCGATCCATATGTTCCGTTCCAGACCGGCATGCTCAAAGAATCCGGGACGCTCGGTACCGAGATCGGAAGCGGAGAAGTAAACTGGATCGCTCCTTATGCGGCCGCGCAGTATTATGACACGGCAGACTCCCGGCCCTATGATGACCAGCGCGGCGGGCACTGGTTCGAGCGGATGAAAGCAGATCACGGGGCTGATATAATCCGTGGAGCCAAAAAGATAGGGGGAGGAAATGGCTAGCTCGATCATCGGGGCCCTTCGGGATTACTTCCTGGGCTGCCCGCTGCTGGGCGATAAGCCGCTTAATATCGACTACCTACCAGAACGCGGGCTGGAATACTCCATTGACACAACGCCAGCCACTGAGATTGTCAAGCGCTATACCGACGGCAGCTCTATCCGGCAGTACCTATTCGTCATTCGCTCCGTGAATGACTATGGGCCAGATGTGCTCCAAAACATCGCCAACAGCGGCCTGTTTGAGCTAATCGCAGATTGGCTCGAGACCCAAACCAAGAATGGGAACCTGCCCGAGCTGCCGCAGGGCAAGCAGGCCCAGCTCATCGAGGCGCAAAGTACGGCCTACCTGTTCGCCAAAGGGCCCAGCACCGGCAAATATCAAATCCAATGCCGACTACAATATTTTCAGGAGGGATAAAACATGCCCGGAACCGTAGAATCCAAGGGGACTGTAGTCACCCGAAACCTCATCGCTGATTATCTAGATATCGGAGCCACAGGCGAGGCAGATTTCCGCCTTATGAGCGTCTTTGAGACCATCGACGAAAACCCGAACGCGCAAACCACGCAAAAGCACTATACAGCTGATAAGTCGGCCACTACCCTTACCACCGGCTATCAGACCCAGTTCCCGATCACGGCTGATCTGTATAAGGACAACGAGGTCGTCGAGTTTATCCGGGACATCGGCGAAGAGCAGAAACTGGGCGTCGAGGCTGACTATATCCGCGTCAGGCTCTATGAGCCGATAGCGAAGAAAGGAAATACCTACTACGCCCGCAAATTCCGGGTAGGGTTTGAAGTTTCTTCCATCGCTGGCGCCGGCGGCGAGATCGTATCCATTGACGGCAACATGAACGCCATCGGCGACGCCGTGATTGGTGAGTTTAACACCGAAACCAAGACCTTTACGGAGGCCGGAACTCCGGCTGCTTAGGGGGTAACATGAGCAAAATAATCATCAACGGCGCCGAATTGGAGCTTGATGTCACCAGCGCCGACCAACTAGAGGCTATTGAGGCGGCCATGAAATCCGTTTCGGAAGCCATGAATAGCGATGCGTTGTCAAAAATGACCGCCCCCGATATGATCCGCGCCCAATGCCGCGCTGTATTCGCTGCATTTAATGTGATCTTTGGGGATGGGGCGGATACCGCGGTATTTGGCGGCAGGTGTAGCCTCATGGAGGCCATGGGGGCGTTCGCGGACTTGATAGGCGAAATCGAAAACCAAAAAAAGCTTATGGAGGACATGACTTCAAAGCTCAAATCACAAGCTTCGGCGATCAAGGTGGATACTTCGCGGGCCGCATCCAAGGCCCCTCTGGCCTTCAAGCCCGCGGCCAAACGCGACCCGGAAGCTATAGCCCGAGCCGTCGCTGAAATCCTGGCCCGTGAACCTGCTGACTAACGGAGCCCCGTCCTCCGTAGAGGTGGAGGGTGTAGAGTATGAGATCCGGACGGATTACCGAATAGGGCTACAGTTTGAGCGCCTGATGGAATCTGCAATGCCGCCCGATGAAATAATATCCAGGGCCTTGATGCTCTATTATCCAGCTATCCCCGATGATCTGGAGGCGGCTTGCGAACGCCTGGTGTGGTTTTACCGGTGCGGTCGCGCCGCGAATGCCAGAGAGCCAAAGCCGGTCTCCCCCGTGCGCAAGGTGCTAAGCTTTGAGCATGACGCAGGCCTCATCTTCGCCGCATTTATGGGGGACTATGGTATAGACCTGGAGTCCGAGCGGCTCCATTGGTGGAAGTTCCGGGCCCTCCTGGACGGCCTGAAAAGCGGAAACCGCATTGTTGAGATCATGGGCTACCGAGCCGCCGACCTGTCCAAGCTCAAAGGAGAGGAGCGCCAACGCATGCAGAGACTCCAGAGAGCGCATGCCCTGCCTACATCCGAGGAGGCCCAACAACGGATCGACGCCGTAACCGAGGCCCTGATGAACGGCGGGAAGCTATAACGTTTCACGGGGAACGGAACAAAAATTCGTTTATCAATTGAATTCCCCTCCTGAGTACGGTAGAATATGGAAAAGGAGGGGAGTATTATGTCAGAAATGAACACGCAAAAAGACGAAGTGGCCAGGAAAGCCATACTACAAAAGGCGAAGGCCGAGACAAACAGAAGGGCTAATATTATCCAAAACATTGCATGGATCGAGGCAACCGTATGCTTTGTATGGGCTGTTGGCCTTTTGATAGGCATTATATCGCCTGAACCAACTATGTCCCGAGAACTTGCCGACTCGATACGAACCGGGAATATAGTGACGCTCATCGCCGTAGCGATAGGGGGATTTGCGGCGTATAATCTTACCGCGTCGTGGGCTGATCATTTGCGTGAAATTGCATCCATACGGGATTTGCTTGAAAGGATTGCAGAAAATAAGCAAGATGAAATATAGGAAGGGGGGAGCGTTGTGAAAAAGACCATTATGGTAATGCTGGCGGTTTTGCTGGCCGCCGGGATGGCGGGATGTATTACAATAACGCCTGTTGTTCAAACATCGGCAACAACCAGCAGCAGTACAACAACGGCAACGATGCCTGCTGCAACAAAACCTGATCTAAAATCTGGGTATGTGTGGGAGACAATGGACTGCGGGGCCTTGTTTCAAGTCCCGGAGACGTGGGTTAGGTATAAAAAGAACGTATTTTTTCCGTCAACTGAAGAACCCGACGTATGGGTGTTCAACTATGAACCATACGATATGGCCGGGAAAACGTTAGAAGATGACCGCCTTCTTGAGGCTATAAACGAAACGTATTCTAACGAAGAAGAGGGATATACTGATTTCTATGCTGTAGAGACCGGATATTCTGACAAGGGCACATATTACATTCGTATTGGGGATTCCGATCAACGCGGTTATATATTCTCGTACACCAAAACTGACGATGATGGAAAACAAAAAGAATATGTGGATTTTTATGTAGACCATCCTGACGGCATAATAATATTTGAATTGGTTACTCCAAAAGGAAGGGCAAGCGAATTTATAGATGAATTTTATGACGTAGTTCTTTCGCTATATTGGTAATATATAATCTAACAGACGTTAGGGCGCTCTGAAATCAGAGCGCCTTTTTCGTGGGAGGGGTTGACTTTTGTCTGCCAATATATTAAACTTATGGCAGACGAAAGTGAGGTGAGCATATGAGCCCTAGGACTGGGCGGCCTACAGATGATCCTAAAAGAGAACGTATAACTGTAAGATTAGACGGTGATTCGGTGCAAACTCTGATGGATTATTGCGCCCAAGAGCGAATAGATCGTGCAGAAGGAATCCGAAGAGGGATCAAAAAGCTAAAGGCCGACATAAAAAAATAAGGCGTTGCATCCCCTACCACAGTTCGCAACGCCTCATCCAAACCCGACCTTTCGGTCAAGCAAGTAAATTATATCATGCTTGCCTCCGAAGGTCAAACCGACAAAGCAAGAGGTAATTACATGCATATCAAAATCATGCCAGAATTAAGATCCGACTGGTTTATTGTGATCGAGAAGGACAGCAGAGAAAGCGTGATCCTGTGCCGGAACAATGACGTTGTAGGGCGGGCCATGGCCGAAGCTGCCGCCGCCGGAGCAAGATTGGAGGTTGCGGTATGAACGATCTGAAAATCTTTGAGAGCGAAGCCTTCGGGAAAATCCGCGTGCTGGAGAAGGACGGCGAACCGTGGTTCGTGGCGGCTGATGTGTGCCGGGCGTTGGAACACTCCAATGTATCAATGGCTCTTGAGCGCCTTGAGGATGACGAAAAGGCTAAATTCAACTTAGGGTTACGCGGCGGGGATACTGGGTGCATCAACGAGCCCGGTCTGTATGCCCTGGTGCTGGGCAGCCGGAAGCCAGAGGCCAAGGCCTTTAAGCGCTGGATCACCCATGAGGTTATCCCGAGCATCCGCAGGCATGGGGCCTATATGACCCCGGAAGCCCTGGAGGCTGCGATCACGAACCCAGACTACCTGCTCAAGGTGGTTACAGCCCTAAAGGACGAGACAGACAAGCGCAGAGCCCTGGAGGCGGCCAACGCCGCGTTGACCGTTGATCTGGAGATTGCCAGGCCCAAGGCGGAATATTTTGACCACCTGGTAGACCGCAACCTTTTGACTGGCCTCCGGGAGACAGCAAAAGAGCTCGGCACAAAGGAAAAGGTATTCGTCCGGTTCCTCCTGGATCGCAAATACCTTTACCGCGATAAGAAGGGCCGGTTGCTCCCATATGCGCAGTATGTGGATGATCTGTTTACGGTCAAAGAGTGCATCAACGAAAAGACCCAATGGGCCGGAACTCAAACCATGGTCACGCCCAAGGGACGCGAAACCTTCCGGCTGCTGATACCGGCAGCATCATAAAAAAATAAGTCAAAACCTCGACCCAGAAGGGCCGGGGTTTTCTTATGCCGAAAAGGAGGTGTTTTTACATGGCATATGATGGCTCTATTAAAATCGATACCAGCATTGACGGTAGCGGATTTTCCGCCGGCCTGAAAAGCCTCGGGAGCATGGCCGCCAAGGGCTTGGCTGCCGTAACCGGTTCGCTGACCGCCCTGGGCGGCGCGGCTATCAAAATCGGGGCTGACTTCGAGGCCGGCATGTCCGAGGTGGCCGCCATCAGCGGGGCGAGCGCAGAACAGCTCGCGGCCCTGACCGAAAAAGCCAAAGAGATGGGCGCCGTTACCAAGTTCTCTGCCTCCGAAAGCGCAGAGGCGTTGAAGTATATGGCTATGGCCGGCTGGGATACCCAGGCCATGCTGGACGGCCTGCCCGGCGTCATGAACCTTGCCGCTGCCTCCGGTGAGGACTTGGCCCTGGTGTCGGATATTGTAACAGACGCCATGACCGCGTTCGGCCTGCAGGCCCAGGAATCGGCGCACTTTGCCGACGTGCTGGCCAAGGCCTCCAGTTCGTCCAACACCAACGTCGCCATGATGGGCGAAACCTTCAAGTATGTCGCGCCTATTGCGGGCAGCTTGGGCTATAGCATCGAGGATACAGCAGTCGCCATCGGGCTTATGGCGAATTCCGGTATCAAGGGGTCACAGGCTGGCACGGCCCTCCGAGCAGTGCTGACCCGACTAGCCAAGCCGCCTAAAGAGGCGGCGGAAGCGATCAAAGCCTTGGGGCTGGAGATGACCGACGCGGAGGGGCAGATGCTCCCGCTTTCCGAGGTTATGGGGCAGCTCCGAACGTCCTTTAAGGACTTGACCCAGGAGCAAAAGGTTCAGATGGCGGCGGCCCTGGGCGGCCAGGAGGCCATGTCCGGCCTGCTGGCTATCGTAAACGCCAGCGAGGAGGATTATCAAAAACTCGTCAAGCAGATCAATAACGCCAACGGCGCGGCCCAAGAGCAGGCCGAGATCATGCAAGACAACCTCAAGGGCGCAATCGAAGAGCTGGGCGGGGCTGCCGAAACCCTTGGTATCCAGGTATACGAATCAGTTCAAACGCCCCTGCGGGATATTGTCGACGATGCTACCGAAATGGTCAACGGCCTGTCCAAGGCCTTTGAGCAAGACGGGCTTTCCGGGCTGCTCAATGAACTCGGGAGCGTTTTCGCCGACGTAGCCACCCGGGCGGCAGAGGCCGCCCCCGCCATGGTGGAAGCCGCTGTGCGGTTTATCCAGTCCTTTGTGGATGGTATTGCCGCCAACAAAAACCGCATTCTTGATGCGGCAAAGAGCCTGGTCTTTACCCTGGCCGACGGGATCGCTAGCCTATTGCCTAAGGAAATCCAAGAACCCATTAAGGATATGATCAAGGATATTCAAAAATCCTTGGAGTCTGGCGGGCTCAAAAAGGGCATCAATAGCGTAAAAAAGTTTATTACCGAGCTCGGGAAGGTGATAGGGGACGTTGCAAAGACCGTGCTCCCCCTATTTACCAAAGCCCTTGATCTGGTAGCTGGAAACCTAGACACGATCATTCCTCTGGCGACCACTGCTATCGGCATCTTCAAGGGCTGGAAGGCGCTTCAAACGGTCACAGGCTATCTATCCACGCTCACCAAGGGGCTCGGGAGCGCCGTTTCCGCTGTCGGGAAGTTTGTTGGATCGGCTGATGGAATTGGGGCATCCCTGACAAAAGCCGGAAGCAGTATATCTGGGTTTGCTGGGTCGTTCGGGAAAGTGTTTGGCTCTGTAGGGATACTGGCCGCCGGAGTCACCGCTGCAATCTCCATAGGGAAAGCGATTTCCGATAATCTTGACCGTCCCATGCGGGAAGCTGCTGAAGCGGCCCAAGAAAACGCGGCTCGGATAGAAGAGGCATATAGCGAAGTTGCCGCCGGTATAGCAGAAAAATATACTCAGATAAGCCAGGCCGCCGAAACCGCCGGAACCCTCTTTGACGGGGTAACTAGCGGCTTGATTTTAGACGATAAAAAAATAGCCGAAATTGATGATGGAATTGCCAAGGCCCAGGAACGGATTACCGAGATTGCCAGGGCCGCCAGCGAAGAGCGTCGCGGCCTGACAAACGCCGAAGTCGAAGAAATTAACACCCTCCTGGAACGGATTACCGGCCTCACGAAAGAAAAAGCCGAAGAACAAGAGGCCTATGCTAAAGCCGCCTATACTCGGATCAAGATGGACGCAGAAGCCGGTGAGATTACAGCCGAGAATTACCAGAAGTCCATGAATACAATCACCGAGGCGTTCCAGTCCGGCGAGGCCGCCGCAGAGGCGTCCTACAACAACCAGCTAGCCACGATTGAAAAATTGATAGGTACAAGTGAAGAATATACGGAGGCATGGGCTGCAGAAAAGCGCAAGGCCGCTAAGGCGGACTATGAAGCCACAATGGAGGAACAAACCAGGCTTGCAAATGATAGCCTGGCTATCTTAAGCAACTCGTTTTTTGAGCAACTCGATATTGCCTCGGTGCTTTCTGACGAGCGGAACCGCGCGATAGAACGCGCAAATGATGAACACACCGAACGGCTTTTAGAGATCGACAGAAAGTATTCCGAAAAGGCGCTCAATAGCAAAAATGCCTATTACGATTTCCAGGCCATGAAGGACAGGGAGATCGAAGCCGAAAACACGCGCCATAGAAACGAGATCAACTCCATTAACAGCTCCGCTATTGAAGACTTGTCTGCCGCAAACCAAGAAAAAATTGCTGCGGCCGCGTGGCTGCTTGATGAAACCGTCTCGAACAATCTTGCTCTCACGGAAGAGGAAAAACGCACAGCTAAAGCTATCGTAGATGCGTTTCGGGATGAGCAGGGGAATATGACCGAGGCCGGCAAGCAGCTCATGGAATCGTTGAGCTGGCAGGTTACCGAGTATGGAGACATCCTATATGTTGATGGTCAAGGGACGGCCCATCAGCTTGTCGACGGCATGAATGATGTGACAAGCTCTACTACCTTAACAGGCGTTGCAATGGGGGAAGTTCGCAACGTCGATAAAGCCTCGCAGAACGCCGTAAACAAGGCCCAACGCTACATGAACAATAACCCCATCACCATGATTGCCAATGTGGCCACGAAGATCAAGGGGATGACCGCCCATGCCGCCGGCGGTGTAATCACAAAACCCCTGGTATCCGGTCAACACCTTTTCGGGGAGGCTGGCCCGGAGGCCGTGCTTCCGCTGCGGCGATCTGTATATGACGCCCTGGCTGGAAGCATTGTGGACAGTATGCGGGCCGCTGTTCGGGAGACACAGAGCCGCCCCATCCAGTCAATTCCCGGTCAAGCTGCGTGGCAAGGCATAACATCCGGGAACCTTTCGGCCACCATTGTTGTGCCCGTATCCCTGGATGGGCGCGAAGTGGCCCGCGTAACTGCTCCGTATATGGGTGAGCAATTAGCATGGGAGGGATAGCGTGTTTTATATAAACGGCACCGATATAGAGGATTTGGGCGGCCTTATGCTGCGGGATTATACTGTCTCGGCGTCTCCAGTCACCCAGGATTATAACAAGCCGCGAAACGGAACATCGTTCACGGTTTTCGGCAAAACTATAGGACTAAAGACCATCACCGTAACCGTGAATATCCTGGGCAGAGACCATAGAGAGGTGGCCGCCCGCAAGTCTGCCCTTGATGTTATGGCAGCCGCCGGGCAAATCGAAATCACATTGCCTGATCTTTTCCAGTATACTTCCGTGCTGCAAGGCGCCGGCGACCTGTCCTGGATACTCCCGACGCGAGGCGAGTGCTCCTATACCTTCCTCGGCATCCAGCACGATCCCATGGTAAGCGTCGAAACTGCCGGCATCCTTTACGCCGAGGGGACTATGCCCGAGATGAGCTGCCGCATATCGGTAACTGCCGGGGCTACAGCCGAAACGTATACGGTAGCCGGCGTTACCTTTACTGACATAAACGCCGGGGACAAGATCGTGATCGACGGTCTGAATAGCCGCGTATTGCTGAACGGTGGGAACGCGATACTCCGGTGCGACCTGGTTGAGTTCCCGCGGCTAACCCCTGGCAAAAATACCATCGTGGCTCCAGACCGCATCATGGTCGAATATTACCCAACTTATCAATAGGAGGAAGCATGCTGCGAATCATAAACGGAGATGCATCCGGCATTATGACCAACGATCGTTGGTATGTTACGCAAAAATATGACGGGGTGGATGAGCTGGGCTTTAGCCTTAGCCGGGATGATCCGGCGTACCCTTTGATCGTTGAAGAAGCTGCCGTGGAGGACGGGGAACAGCGATACCTTATCAAGGCCATTGATGAGGGGGCACAGTCCGTCAACATCAAATGCGAGCTTGATTTGGACGCCCTGCGGGCCGAAATCCTTTTGGATTATACCAACGATAGCGCTACTGTTTATCAGACTGTATCCGGCGTGCTCCCCGCCGGATGGGCCGCAGAAGATCATGCATATATCTTGACAAAGAGGACGATCGAGGGCCCCGGAATGACCCCGCTCGAGGTGATCCAAGCCTGCTCCAGCCCCTTCGGTGTGACTTTTCGGTTTGACGTGGTAGGACGGGTCGTGCATATCTATAACCCATCACAAAACGAGCCTGCCGGGGTTTACGTAACTGATGAGCTTAACCTCCAAGAGGTAAACTGCAAAGGAGACTCTCGGAGCTATATTACCCGCCTATATGCCAGGGGCAAAGATGGGTTGACTTTCTCGGGCATCAATGGCGGGGTGCCCTATGTAGAGGATCACACCTACAGCGATAAGGTTATATCTGCATTTTGGCAGGATGAGCGGTACGAAATCGCAGAAAACTTGTTGGCTGATGCAAAGGCCAAGCTCAAAGAGGCTGCCGTTCCCGCCCGTAGCTATACCTGCAAAGTTAAAGACCTTGCGCAGATCGACCCAGAAAAGTATGCTTACCTCCAGTTTGATCTGTATGCCATGATAACGCTGCTGGATACTAGGCGGAAAACACGAGTCAATCATATGGTCGTAGAGGTAAAACGATGGCCAAATTATCCCGAGGAAAACGAGATAACGCTCTCCACTGTAGCGCCTAAAATCCAAAATACCGTAAAATCGATCCAGAATGATATGGCTAACCCATCATCAGGGTTTTTGCAACGCCAGCAAGCCGCCATCCTTTCGGCCACACAGCTAATTACTGGGGCTCTTGGTGGCAACTACAACATCACAACCAATCCCTCCACCGGAAAGCCCAATGGATGGGCTATTATGGATACCGACAACACTGAGACCTGCAAAAACGTGTGGAGAATGACCGGCGGCGGCCTAGGGCACAGCTCCAACGGATGGAATGGACCGTATAATAATGTTGCCCTTACGATGGACGGAAAGCTTGTGCTGTCTGATGCAACAACTGGGACGCTCAACGCAAACCTTGTGCAAATCACCGGGATGATCGTGAATCCGGATAGGCCGGACGTATATTGGGATTTGGACACCGGAGAACTCGCTGCCAGCGTCATCATCGGGAAAATGGAGGCAGCCGGCCAGCCCGCCCACGAATTGCGATTGTATATTGGGCAGGACCGTCCCGGAGTATGGGGGCTTATCGTAAAGGTAGACGGCACTACCTATTGCACGCTATATCCCATTATTGACGATGGATCCGACGGAGCAATAGCCATGGAAATATCTGGCCCGCTGAGCGGCGAATATGGGAGCTCGACCGTTACCCTATGGGCAAGGGATAACGACGTAAGTACAGGCTATGACGGTCGCGTAGAAATATCTGCATCAAGTGGTGATCCTGACCACCTGGATAGTGTATCCCGCATTACAATGACACCAAGCTCCATCGAGCTGCAGGCAGATTCCGTGACCGTCAACGGCAAAGAGATATAAGGAGGGATATATTGTGATTGAGCTCCATAATAGGATCATGGCAAGCGAGGCGGATAATGGAGGGGCGGCAAGGCCTCTCCTGTTAATCCAAGGAGAAAGCGCAGGGCGCAAGCTGACCATGACGCTGCTGAACGGCGGGACGCCCCTTGACCTAACCTCAGCGGCGGCCGTGGCCCTATACTACACCAAGCCGGACGGCACGGAGGAGCAGCTGCCCTGTGTAGTGGAGGACGCCGCAAACGGGACTGTATCGGTTACGTTTACGTCGTCGAGCTGCACCGTGGCCGGGGATATGCGGCAGGTTATCATCCGGATCACCTGGAGCGACGCCAGCAACTCGCGGTATGTGGGGCCGCGCATCCATGTGGCCCCGTCGCCCAGCGACGACGCGGCGGATAGCTCCAACGAGTTCGCGCTGCTGGATCAGCTCATCATCCAGGCGCAGGAGGTTATAGGGGACGCGGGAGAGGCGGCAAGCGCGGCCAATACCGCCGCCGGTGCGGCCAATAGCGCGGCAGGCGCGGCCAATACGGCAGCCGGCGCAGCCAATACCGCGGCAACGGATGCCAATGCCGCAAAGGACGCGGCCAACACGGCCGCCGGCGCAGCCAATACGGCAGCAGGTGCAGCCAATACGGCAGCAGGCGCGGCCAATACGGCGGCCGATAGGGCAAACCAGGCCGCAGAGGATGCAGAGGCCGTGCTGGAGGGCGCTGTCACCAGCGTCAACGGTAAGACCGGAGCCGTGACGCTGGCGGCGGCTGACGTGGGGGCGCTGCCGACAGCCGGGGGAACTATGACCGGGCCGCTTGTGCTTGGCGGTAATGTCACGATCAATGCAGGCGGATTTTCGGGCGCAAATCAAATCTTATATCCTGCAATCGATAAGCTTTTTGTAGGCAACGACGAGCACGCGACATATATCGCCTCGTCGGGAGCGATATTGGCCAACCGAAATAGCACAAGCTATGAGATGTGGGATGCTGGCAATCTACCATATGAGGCAGGCACATGGACGCCAAAGCTTGGCGTAACAGATGGCAGCGGTACGGCGCCAACGGTAACATATACCAAACGGCCTGGGAGATATATAAGGCTTGGGCGGCTCGTGTTTATAAGTTTTCAGATCGAGGCATCCGTCACAGCGGCCGGAACGGGCTATGCAACAGTGGATGGACTGCCCTATGCATACATCGGCAACGCCAGCGTACCCAACGCGATCCCGCTGTCGGAAAATAGCGGCGGGTTTGCAGCGACGCCTAATATAGCGTATGTATATAGGGGTACACATATCCGCATACAGGCTGAAACGGGTACCAGCGCCGTAAGGTTTGCTACCGGAACCATGTATTTAGCCGGAAGCGGAATCTATGAAACCGCGGAATAAGGAGGCAAAATGGACAAAAAAACTGTTGATATGTTGACCACCGATAGCGTATCCATCCTGACCCAGCAAACGATCGACGTAGGCGGCGTAACCTACACGCTGGGCAACCACCGCCGCGCTTACGTCAACAGCACCGGTGGCCGGGAGGCACTCGCCGCCGAGCAGCCCGAAGACGTGGTAGCTGCCGTCATGGCGATCTGGGGCGATACGCCCACGGTAACGGAGCCGCAGGACGACCAATAACTCACCAACCGCCAGGAGGCGGTATTTTTATGCCCGAAAACCGGGGGGAGGATAAGCCATGGAGATTACCCAATATTACCTGACAAACAACCGGTGCTATAAGGCCGGGAAAAGGATGGCGCCCAAGGGGATCGTCGTGCACTCTACCGGCGCCAATAATCCAAACCTTTGCCGGTATATCGGCCCGGATGATGGGATTATAGGCCCCAATAAGTATGGGAACCACTGGAACCAGTCATCCGGCTCCAAGTGCGTCCACGCCATGATCGGCAAGGATAAAAACGGCGTGGTGCGATGCTATCAGACCTTACCCTGGGACTACCGGCCCTGGGGCTGCGGCAGCGGCAGCAAGGGATCCTACAATAACAGCCATATCCAGTTTGAGATGTTGGAGGATGATCTGACAGATGCGGCCTATTTTGCCAAGGCCTATGACCTGGCTGTAAGCCTGTGCGCTTATCTGTGCAAAGCATATGGCATCCCAACCGGCGCAATCGTAAGCCATAAGGAGGCCCATGACGCTGGGTACGCATCCAACCACGGCGACCCGCATACCTGGTTTACCCGGCAGGGCAAGACCATGGACGCCTTCCGGGCGGCCGTGGCCCAAAAGCTGGATGGATCGCAGCCCACGGAGCCGCTGTATACCCGGCAGGTCAACACGCCCGGCGATACCCTAAACGTGCGCGGCGCGGCCAACGCAAAGGGCACGAAGCTGGGGGAGCTGGCCCATGGCAGCACCGTAGAGGTCTGCGGCCTAGCGGATAACGGCTGGGTACTGATCCAGCAGGGCAGCCTGCGGGGCTGGGTGAACGGGAAGTATCTCGTGGAGCCTAAAAATACCTTTGCGCCTTATATCGTGCGCGTCACAGCCGATGCGCTAAATATCCGTAAAGGCCCTGGCACGAATTACGACGTGGCCGGATGCATCCGGGATAAAGGCAGCTACACCATTGTAGATGAGCAGGACGGATGGGGACGGCTCAAATCCGGCGCTGGTTGGATAAGCTTAGCTTATACCACTAAGGCTGGAGACGCCGGAGCCAAGCCGGAGCTGACCCGCATCCTAAAGCTTACCCGCCCTAACATGCGGGGCGAGGATGTACGCTGGGCACAGGAACGGCTGAATGAGCTGGGCTATAACTGCGGAAAGGCGGACGGGATCTTCGGGCAAGGCACCGATAAGGCGGTCAAAGCGTTCCAGCGGGCCCAGGGGCTCTCCCAGGACGGGGACATTGGCCCCAAGACCTGGGCGAAGCTGTAGGAGGTATGCATGGAAGAATTACATGTGCAGATCGCCGAACAGTACCAAATGATAAAACGAAACACAGCTCGCATTGAAAAGCTGGAAGCCCGGCAAGACAATTTAGACAACATCGTGGCCTCTGTGACGGCACTCGCCCAAGAACAAGATCACATCAAGAACGATGTGAAGGAAATTAAAGCCGATGTGAAAAGCCTGACGGCCAAGCCCGGCAAACGCTGGGAAGGCATCGTGGATAAGATCATCTATGTAGTGGTTGGCGCTCTGGTTGCCTGGGCGTTATCTCATTTTGGACTATAGGGGGAACCATCATGGAAGAAATGCTTATGACGTACCTCGTGGAAAACTGTGCAATCGTGGTGCCGGTGCTCTGGTGCATCGGCGCGGCGCTCAAGCGGACGCCCAAGGTGGCCGACTGGCTGATCCCCTATCTGCTGGGGGCCGCCGGCATCGCATTTTGCCTAACCATTGCCCTGACTACCGGCGGAAGCGCCGTGGAGGGGATCATGCAGGGCGTGATTACTGCCGGCGTTGCCGTGTACGGGAATCAGCTGGTCAAGCAGGCTGCAAACAAAAAAGAATAGGCCCGTGTCGTTGGCATAGGACACAGAAAGCCCCTCCGGTGGAGGGGCTTATTTTTTTATGAGAATTTTTTGAAAAAAACCTCAAAAATTTTGCTCAAATACCTTTACATACCACCCAATGAGTGGTATAATAAAGACAGTTAAGAGGTGAGGCGAACACCCAAAAACGCAGAAAGGCAAACAAAATGGCAAAAGAGATCAGCTTGGACAACGGGATCACCTACATGACCGCCGAGGAGGCAATGGCCGAGATCAACGCGCGCAACTTGTGGGATGTTGTAGTGCAAATGATGGATGACGCGACGCGGGAGCGGGTACATCATGATCTGGCACCTTGCACAAACGACGAATTCCTGGCGCGCTACCTAGAGATCGCACCCGCCGATCTCATCATCGGATAACTCCCACACGACACCGGGCCCGGCGGTATAACCGGGAGGGAGGGACGGAGGGGATACTGTAAGGAGGCCATAAAATGCCATACAGCGACAAACTTAAAGCCGCCCGAAAGGCGGCTAGTCTTTCCCAAGAAGCCTGCGCGGGCAGACTTGGAGTACCTACCCGCACCCTAGAAAACTGGGAGGCAGGGATCCGAACTCCCCCGGACTATGTACAGCGCCTGGTGCTGGCCGAACTGGCCAGGATGGCAGTGGCAAAGTAAATCGCAAGAAGCACAAGCAAAGGCCCCGGAGCTTTCCCGGGGCTTATTTTTTTATGAGAATTTTTTGAAAAAACCTCAAAAATTTTGCTCAAATACCTTTACATACCACCCAATGAGTGGTATAATAAAGACAGTTAAGAGAGGTACGGAGGAAACAAAAATGAAGTATAACAAACACGAAATCATGATGCATGCCTGGTATCTGATTAAGACCTATGGTATTAGCCGTTCCGCCGCAATGAAGGCCGCATGGTCTTGCGCCAAGGCCATGCTAAAAGCGGAAGCCGTCCGCTGCGACTGCGAAGACACCTACTGCGGCCACTCCAAGGTTAAAATCAATGATTGGGTAAAGCATGGCAAAAACCGCACTTACATCTCCGTCCGTGTATATACCAATGCATGGCACATCAAGCGCGAAATCAAACTAGGCTATGTTGATAACATGACCGGCGAATATATCGCGGCGGCCTAAAAAGGAGGATAAAAATGAAAATCAGCGTAAATGGAAAGACCGTAGTCGTTACACTGCGTGCCTGGAGTGAAACGCAAGAACGGTGGGAACAAGACTTTTTCGGAGACGTAGAAACATTAGATTTTGACGGAAAAAAATGGGACGCAGACAATGAGGCATGGGAGATATGCGAGGACGACTACCAAGCGATGATCGACTACTGGCAGGCAGAGGTCGATAAACACAATGCCGGGCAAGCTACCGATGAATTTAATAACGATGGGATAGAGCTGTGCCTTGAGGTGGCCGAAGAATGTATATAGCCAAGCCCATCAAATTCTTCGGTGGCAAGCTTGTTTGGGGATCCCTAGATCGATTGACACATGGCACTCGGTGGTATATCCTAGATCATAATCGGTGTCTTGATCGTGTCACAAACGTGTCACAAAATATGCGAAATATGCGCAAATTTGAAATAAAAAACCCCGAAAAAATGGGAAAAAATATAATGCGCATTCGGCTGTTAACCGAAGGGTTGTAAGTTCGAGTCTTACCTGGGGAGCCAAACAAAAAGCCCGATATTTCGGGCTTTTTTATTTTTGCTTTGAAGTGGAGTTCGGAAAAACTTGGGCAGCGTGTCACATTTTTGTCACATGGCGCCGGCCTTGGCTCCGGAAAAAAATGTATCGAGCTTGCCTAGGATAACCATTAGGTCGGCGTTATTGATATGCGTATATCGCCCGTCCGTGATTTCTGGATCCGCATGTCCCATGATGTATTGGCGCTCTTTTATGTCGAGCTGGGCCCGCCTTGTGATGGAACTATAGGTATGTCTGAGGCGGTGGGGAGTTATCTTATCCGTTTCCGGCAGCTTGTCCAAACCTGCTTCGCGAACCAGGCGAAGCCATAATCTCTTATAGGTGGAGTGACAGACCCACTTTCCAGATTTGGGCCCCACAAATAGGGGACGTCTCCCGATAACCCCGTATTCGCGCAAAAGATTGCATAATTCCTCTGGCATAGGGACATCCCGGGCCGCCGCATCCGTTTTGAGCCTGTCGCCGGCTGAAAGATCATATACTATGAGCCGACCCCTTACGTAGACAACTTCGCGCCTAACATGGATAAGCCTAGACCCAAAATCTATATCTTCTCCGGTAAGCCCCAAAAATTCGCCTCTTCGCAGGCCTGTCATATAGGGGATATAGAACAGCAATGCAGCCATAGCGCCACTAGGCCCTTCGAGCATTAGCCTCCTAGCCGCTGCGTCAAGGGACGCAATTTGGTCGTCCGGCACCTCGTTTCGCTTAAGCTCGACCGTGCGAGGCTTGTGGATTCCGACCATGGGGTTTCGGTCTATTGTACCATCCGCAAAGGCTTGCGCAAATATCTGGCGGCACATCAAGAGTATTTCCTCCACCGTGCCGTTTCGCTTCCCGGACAACGAATTGACCCATGATTGTAGCTCCAGCGGTTTGATGGCCCTAATGATCCTATTACCCCACATAGGCAGGATGTGATTGTTCAGCGCTGATTTGTAGCCCGATAGTGTGCTGGCCTTGAGACCTCCAGGGCCCACCTTGTAGACCCTAAACCAGTCCACTGCATATTGTCCAAACATAACATCCTGCTTCGATACGTTATTTGCATCGACAATATACTTGTCTATCAACAGCTGCTTCCGCTCTAGCATTTCGGCCTCCGTGGCCCCTGTAGCCCACTTGCAAATAGGCTTGCCAGATATATCTGTGCCTACAACCACTCTCGTCTTGAACCGTTTCGCGCCGCTACTCATGACGATCACCTCCATAGATCGAGTGTATCATGGCCCCTTCCGCGAGCTTGCGACAGAGTTCGTCAAGGGCCATAGACACAAACGCCTTACCCCGGCAGCGAATAATAAACGTTCCATTTTCCGCGTTATATACGATTTGCCAGTCAGACCTCATACTTGCGTCAATTTCGATCATTGCTATGCCCTCTTAATTGGCAAGGTTATGTGCGCACATAAGAACAGATGTTCTTGGCAGATATAATACACCAGTTATTCTCCGAGGTCAATGTCTATTTTTGTTGAAAATTGACAAAACTTGTTCGTGACGGTTAGTAATATATAACCTATGGAAAATTTGTCGAAAAAATGAGGCAAAAATAAGAATAGGTATTTTATGTAAATTACACTAGAAATATATAGAAAATACCAGGATAATACAAAAAGCGCATGGAAGTCCATGCGCTTCTTTTTTGTGTCTATTTCTTTCGCCGTTTGTCGTCCCGGTATTTGTAGGATAGATATTTGATGTACTCCAACAGCTCTTTTTGAGCCTCCGGCGGAAGACCCGTTGACCAGACTGTTCCGCCCTCGGCTGTGCCCTCCCCGATAATGTACTTTGATGGATCGTCTGACGAAAAAACATCCTCTTTAGTCCAAGGAGGATCGTCTTCCGCAAAAAACTCCGACAGGGTGATCCCAAGGGCTGAGCACAGCTTTTCTATTATCGGAACCCCCGGAATCTTTTTACCCACAAGATATTGCTGTATTTGAGATTGAGCTATTCCCGACTCCTTCGCCAGCCTATATCCTGTGTATCCTTTCGCCTTGCATAATTCGTTTAAGCGGTTTGTTACATCCATCGTATCCCTCCATATATACCTAAAGGTATATTAGCACACGAAAAAAATAATGGAACACTTAACTTTAGGTGTTTACATAGTACATCAAATGGTGTATAATGACCATAAGTTGATGGAAGGAGGTGAACAAAAGGTGCTTAAAGAGATTATGCGACGCAAAAGCCTAACCGCGTACCGCGTCGGAAAACTTTCCGGGCTTCCTGCTGGATTGATTTCCGCATATGTGAACGGAGAAAAGCATCCTGGGGCAAAAAATATTATCAAACTTTGCGACGCTCTAGGCTGCACGGCAGACGAACTACTCGGGCGCAAGAACGAACAGAAAGGAGGAACGTGATGAAATCCACAGAACACGGGCTGCAAATTACCGTTTCCGAGCTCAGGCGAATACTGGAGCGGGCCGAGATGGAAATCGCTCATAACAGTGGCGAAAGCTATCTCTACTTTCGTGAAGACGAAATTGAGCAGCCATGCGTTTACCGCGAATGCAGCAGCACCTATTACCGATAGGGGGATGCCATGTTGCAACTACGCAGACTGCGTCTGGATCGCGGAGTAAGGATCAAAGACCTGGCGGCCATGACTGGATTGACCGAACGGGCAATCGACTATTATGAGAGCCACCAACGCAGACCGGGGATGCAGGCCATCTTGTCTATCTGCTCGGCCCTGGAATGCAGCCCCAATGAGCTGCTCGGATGGAGGGAGAGGAAGGGTTAGTCCTCCGGAGGAAGCTTGATTTCCCCATGCTCTGCTTCGTATTCGGCAATGTAGTTAAGGATCAGGCGCTCCACCTCTTTGTTGACAGGGCGGAAGTTATTATCCGCAATATAGTAGAGTTTCCGCTTAACATCAGGATCAAGCCTAAGCGGGATTTGGGGTCTCTTGGACGGCATAAAAATCACCTCGCTGACAGTGTACCAAAAAAACATGGTAAAAATCAAATGATGACACTTGAAATCACCATAAAAATATGATAAGGTGATATCAGGAGATGACACCAGAAAGGAGGAACAAATGGAAAAGGCAGCTCATGGATACCGGCTCACATCAGCCAGGATTCCGCCTGATATCGATGCAAAGCTTCGAGACTATATGAGCCGGTATGGGGCGGTGCAGAACAAGGTCATCATCCAGGCGCTAAAAGAATTTCTGGAGAAAAGAGAATGGGGTGAGTAAATGTCAAGTGAGAGAGAGAAAAGGCTGGTTGATGCATGCGGCGAGTATGCGTCGATAGCAAAGCTGGCGTCCTCATCCGGAGTCCCCGCGACGAGGCTATACGAAATGAGCAGGAGCGGCGCCCTGATAAAGCTAGGCTCCAAGGTATCCGTCAGAGCATTCGCAAGATTGCTGGACGCAATTGATGATGGCGTAGCCAGTAGATCGGAGGATATGGTTGCATCCGTGTTCACACCCGCCCCTGATTACCGCAAGCCCGTTGCGGTGCCTGTGAAGCAGAGCTCGCCGGCGGCCGATCAAACCAAACCAATGACTGAAATGGCCTGGCGAATACCCTAAACAAATTGTACCACGGAGGACAAAAATGAGCGTGACAAAGGCCGACATAAGTCTGGCGACATGCTTGACTATGGCACGGAAAAAGGCCGGATACAACTCCCCGTATGATGCGGAGAGGGCTGGTGTGCCAAACACAACTCGCAGCATTTACCGGCACGAATCCGGAGAGACGATCCCACCGGACTCGCTAGTAAGCTATGCGAGGAGTTACGATGCCCCCGAGCTGTTGATCGTCGCATGCAATAGCTGCCCTGTTTTCCTGGCCCAGCAAAATGGTCGGAAAAATTGTAGCAGGCCGCTGGCAGAGGTGGCCGTCCAATTGGCAAATGTTTTACGGAGGATGGATATAGCTGACAGCGAACTGATGCAGATCGCGGAGGATGGCCGTGTTAGGCCCGATGAGGTAGCAATTCGGGATGAAATTGACGCTGTATTGGCAGATGTGATCCACGCGGCGCAAGAAGCCCGACTCAATCTCATTATTCACGAAGAGGAGACTACGCCATGAAAAGACGGAATAACGCCGTCAAGCGGGCGGTCAAGGCGGCAGGCCTGACCCAGACCGAACTGGCCCAGCGGATGCGCTACTCAAGAACCATGATTAGTACCTTGGTCAGCGGCCGCCATGTGCCCCGGCTGGACACGGCCCTCAAGTTCTGCCGGGCTCTGGGCGTAGACAACCCCTGTGCGCTATTCGACGACAACGGCCTCCCGAGGCCGTAGAAAGGATGGAGAACCATGAAAGCCATGGAGATGATCGCCTCAGCCCTGCTGGCTGTCTTTCTGCTGGGATTGGGTATGGTGACTGCCCCCTATTGGGGACTTATCATTCTACTGACCGCCTGCGGGATTGCCGGAGGGGGGCTTATGGGGCTGGTGGCCCGCAGGGGCCGCCATGAAAGGGGATAAGGCATGAACAGGAAATATGAATTTACAGGCGAAACCATGAATCACTTTGGGCGCACATTGCACCGAATCAAAGCCATTTCCAGCTTCGGGAGTGTGAAAAAGGGCGACATCGGAGGATGGATTGAGACTGAAGAGAACCTTTCCGCGAGTGGCAATGCGTGGGTGTCTGGCAATGCGCGGGTGTCCGATGATGCGCGGGTGTCCGGCAAAGCGCGGGTGTCTGGCAATGCGGGGGTGTCCGACGATGCGTGGGTGTCTGGCAATGCGTGGGTGTCTGGCAATGCGCGGGTGTCCGATGATGCGCGGGTGTCCGGCAATGCGTGGGTGTCTGGCAATGCGTGGGTGTCCGGCAAAGCGCGGGTGTCCGATGATGCGCGGGTGTGCGGAGAATATGATTTCATCATGATAGGCCCTATCGGTAGCCGGAGCGATATTACTACCTTTTACCGTCTCAAGCAAGGAGGAGTATGTGTGAATTGCGGCTGCTTTAACGGCACACTGGATGAGTTTGAGGCCGCTGTCCACAAAACCCATACAGGCACCATCCACGAGAGGGCTTATATGGCCGCAATCCGCATGGCAAAGGAGATCATGATCCATGATTAAGACGCAAAAAAAGGCCGCCCGGCTGTTGGCGCAGCGCGAGACGGCAAGCAAAAATACACACTCCAAGTATACCACCCGTTATGGTGTAACGCAATACCAAATCTATGCCGGAGGGCCGCAAAATGACGCTTGATCGATTGACAATCAATAATTTTAAGGGGATCGAGCACTTTGAGCTTTCCCTTGGAGGTATGAGCGCCGATATTTACGGCGACAACGCGACCGGGAAAACGACGATCTTTGACGCGATCCAGTGGCTGCTATTCGGCAAAGACAGCGCCGGACGCAGCGACTTTGAAGTTAAACCCCTTGGGGAGGACGGCAAGACTAAGCAGGCCGGAATAGAGGTATGCGTGGAAGGCGTTATTACGCATAATGGACGATCGCGGGAACTTCGGCGGTCGTATACCGAGAAATGGTCTCGCCCCCGCGGCTCTTCCCAACCTATATTTACTGGGCATATCACACAGCATTATGTGGATGGATTACCAGTAACCCAGAGCCAATACCGCGAGACAATAGATGGGCTGATCCCCGAAAAGCTGTTCAGGCTGTTGACAAATCCATTTTACTTTTCAGGCTCTCTAAAATGGCAAGAGCGCCGCGAAATCCTGTTTGCTATGTGTGGAGAGGTAACGGACGCCGATATATTGGGGAGTGATCCCAGGTTTTTGCCCCTGATAGATGCGCTGCCGCCCTATACCGTTGATGATTTTCGCAAGGTAACGGCAAGCCGGCTAAAAAAGGCAAACCAAGAGCTAAAGGCGCTCCCCTTAAGAATCGACGAGGCAAACAGGAGCATAGTGACCACCAAGGAACCTGCAGCCCTGCGGGCACAGCTGAACGAATTAAATGCTCGGCGAAAGTCCATTGAGGCGATGATTTCCGCGCCTGATACGTCTGCGTTAGAGAATCAAAAATCCAGCATCAAGGCGCGAATTGCTGAGCTTAGATCCGAGGCAATGTGCAAGGCAACCCAAGAAAGATCCGAATGGGAACGCGAACGTGCCCGCCTGCTGGATGAAGCCCGCGCCAGATTGGACGCCATCGATGTTGGCGCCGATGAGGCTGCCGCCATAACCGCACAAATCTCGATCATGAAAAGCGAGCAGAGAGATTTGCGTGAGGAATGGATCAAGCTGGATGATGCCGAACCCCCGATCGAAACAGCCTGCCCAACGTGTGGTAGGCCCTATGATGGGCAGGCCGCCATCCTGGCCTCCATAGAGGCATACAACATCCAAAAGTCAAAGAGGCTTGAGGCTATAACAATGAGGGGGCAACAGATCGGGGCCGATATTGCTGCGCTGGAACTAAAACTCCAGGCCGCCGAAGAAAATGCCAAGAGGATTCGTTCGCAGCAGGATATAATCAAGGCCGAAATCAAGATGATTCAAGGGGAGGTTCCCCCGGATATAAGGCCTGACATGCCAAGTGAGGCACAGGCCCTAGAGGCAAAGCTTATAGGCATCCAGAGCGATATTGACGCCATCAGAGCCGGAGCCGATCGAGATAACGCCGAAATTCGCAGCAAGCTTTATGCCGTTGAATCCGAGATCCAGGCCATTATGAGCCAGCTCGCCCAGCACGAACAAAATATCAAGACTATGGCCCGCATAGACGAGCTATTGGCCGATCAAAAGCAGCTTGCCAAAGAGATGGAGCGCCTAGAAAAATTGCAGGCCCTTGCAGAGGACTTCGCCAAAGAAAAAGCCCGCGCTATCCAGGCAAAGATCAACAGTATGTTTAGGATAACCAGATTCCGGCTTTTCGACGAGCAGATCAATGGTGGGCTGACAGATGCCTGCGAAGCGGCAGTGGACGGCGTGCCCTTTGGCGACCTAAACCATGCGATGCAGATCAACGTGGGCTTGGATATTATCCGCACGCTTGGCAGGTATTACGGTGTATCGGCTCCCGTGATCGTGGATAACGCCGAAAGCGTGACAGCCCTGGAGCCGATGGATTGTCAGCTGATACGGTTAATCGTAAGCGAGGATGATAAAGCGCTAAGGGTTGCGCTGAGATAAGGAGGACGAAATGGCGTTTATCGTAAAGCGGAAACCAGTGGACTATCAGGCGCTGGAAAGCAAGACATACCCGGCACGACTCGTGGGGGTCGTTGGAATCGGAGAACAGGAAGTCGAATACAAGGGCGCCAAGGAGCTAAAAGACCAAATTTTGCTGGTGTTTGAGATCGTGGGCCGGAACAAGCTGCACAAGGATGGGACGCCTTACATGATTGAGCGCGACGGGCAACTCGTCCCCGAGCCCCAGACCGTTAGGAAAGAATGCGTCAGGAGCGTAGCGCCCAACTCAAACCTCGTCGCCTGCATGAATGTGCTGATGGGCCCCACGAACGGGGCTACTGAGCTGGAGATCGACAAGGCGCTGGGTGCCCCTTGCTTGCTTAACCTAGAGCGGCGTGAATCGAAAACCGGGAACCAGTATAACAGCATCCGGGATATTGTCCCGCCTGTGGATGGCGTCGAGATCGCTCAGGCCCGCACCGACTATATGAACTATGACGTAGAAAACCATGATCAGGCGGCTTTCGACGCGCTCCCCGAATGGATCCGGGAAAGCGTGAAACGATCTACCCAGTGGATTGATATGCAGGCCAACAGCACGCCCATCCAGACCACTCCTCCAAACCTGCAGATCGTGGATGGCCAGGCCATTGATACCGCGACAGGCGAGGTAATTGCCCAGAAAGGCCCTGGATTTTAGATGATGTTAACCGCTTATGCATCCGGCTCGACCGGGAACGCCTTTGATGTATGCGACGGGCATACGCGCCTGCTGCTGGAGTGTGGCCTGCCATTCAAACGCCTGCAGGCACTAGCTGGCCATGCATTGACCGGTGTTTCCGGGGTGCTGATCACCCACGAGCATATGGATCATGCCAAAGCGGCCCAGGAATTGCACCGGAGAGGCGCTGAAATATACGCAAGCGCCGGCACGTTGGAGGCCCTGCACCTGGCAGGGCCGAACGTGCATCCGCTGGAGCCATATGCCTGGGCGCGGATCGGATCGCTGTATATCCAACCGTTTGATGTTTACCATGACGTGGCACAGCCCTTCGGATATACGTTTTACTCGGCACTGACTCACGAACGGGCGGTATTCGCAACAGATACCTACAAGCTCCCCCACACCTTCCCGGGCGCTACAGAGCTAGCGATCGAATGCAACTATTCAGATGAGCTTATTATGCACTCCAATGCTCCCGACCCGCTTAAAAGGCGGATCAAACGAAACCATATGAGCCTTGAGAGCTGCAAGGATTTCCTGTGCCGGTCTGATTTATCCACGGTGCGCCGGATTATGCTGATCCATCTTTCTGCCGAGAGGTCGGATGCTGCGCGGTTCAAGCGCGAAATAGCCGCGCTTACGGGCAAGGAGGTGGTAATTGCTTAATGTCACGGCCGACAGAACAGGCAGTAAGGTACTTTCCGCACGATGTAGGACTCCTGAGGGATCGAAAGTTCCGGCCTCTCAGGAAAAAATACGGCTACCTAGCCCAGATGGTCTATATGATCCTCCTCGAAATGATATATGGAGATAAGGGCTACTATCTGGACTATAGCGACAAAGACGATGTGATCCTTGACATCCTGGAATATCTGAGCGGACGATACGAACCCGATGAGCAGACGATTGGAAATGTAATCGACGACCTTGTGGCGCACAGGCTATTAAGCCCCGACCACTACCGGTTGAGCGTACTTACATCCAAACGCATACAGGTCACCTACTATAAGGCGACCGTAGAGCGGAAAGACGTCGACATCGATCCGTCCATATGGATGCTGAGCGAAGAGGAAATGCTTAAGCACTCAACCCGGCACCCGCTGCTCAAAACCCTTGGGATATCTGTATCCGCCGGAGTTAATCGACCGAATAACAGAGTTAATCGACCGAATAACCAAGATAATCAACCCAACAATCCACAAAGTAGAGGAAAGGAAAGTAAAGGAAAGGAAAGTAAAGCAGAGGAAAGCAAAGGCCGCGGCGAAGCCAGGCCTGCAGCTGCCCCCTCCGCCCTTTCCGAATTTGACCAACTAGAGATGATCCTGGCACTGATCCGTGACAATATTTGCCCCGTAACCTCTATGATCCGCCAGGATATATCAGACTGGCTTCGGCATATGGATGCTGCCTGCGTGCTCTATGCTGTGCAGGAGGCTGCCCGTGCTGGTGCAAAATCAACGAAATATATCTATTCCGTGCTTCAACGGCTACTAGACGATGGGATTACAACACCCGAGGCTATGGAGCGCAGAAAGGATACAAAGAACTCAAAAATGGAGTTTGAGCGGGATGCAACCCCTTATGACCATTATTTCGACGAGGAGGACGAACCTTGAATATCTATGTATGCAGCCCCTATAGGGGGAATATACAGCGAAACAGGCGCTATGCCAGCGACTGCGCCGCCGAGATAGCCCGAGAAGGCCATGTGCCGGTAGTCCCCCACCTGCTCCTTACCGGCAGCCTAGACGACCGCGACCCAGAGCAGCGGCAGGAGGGTTTGCAGTTGGCGCTGGAGCTGATGGGTAAATGCGATGAGGTGTGGATTTATGCCGCCTACGGGATCAGCGAAGGGATGGCCGAGGAACTTGGGTGGGCCTGGGCCCATAACATCCCGATGGTTTTTAAGGCGACCGCATCCACGGGTGTTGATTGATGATCATCACATGCTGCAAGCACTGCGAAGCCCCCAAACGCCACCTTGGCTGCCACGGCTCCTGCCCGGAATACTTGGCGGAAAGGGCCCGGGAAGATCGGGCGGCAAAGGCAAAACAGGCGGAATACGGCGTAAACGAATATGAGATCACACGGCACTTATCAGCCGCCAGGCGGTATGATCGGCGGCATAGAGGCAGGAGGCGAGAAAGATAATGCAAGCAAAAAAGTGCGACCGGTGCGGGAAGTTATATGAGCTTTATAACACCGAAAATAACGGCAAAAAATGCAATGGGTTTCGGCTGCTTAATATCAATTGGGATCAAAAAGCTTGTCCGCAGGGCCTATATGATCTGTGCCCCGAGTGCATGGAGGACTTTATGAAATGGTTGTATGCCATAAAGAACGGGAGGGATAAATAGCATGACAAACGGCGAACGGAAAGAAGCGATCAAATGGGTTGAATCCAGGGCAAAGGTAGCAACCATGCCAGGAGCGCAAAAAATGTTTAGGTTTGCGCTAGAAGCGCTGCGGAAATGGATCGGAGCGAACAGAAAGGGGCGAATAACCATGACGCAAAATGAGCTCGATAAAATCCTGGAAAATCACAAAAAGTGGCTGAATGGAGAAGATGGAGGGAGCAGAGCAAACCTCCGGGGCGCTAACCTCCGGGGCGCTAACCTCCAGGTCGCCGACCTCCGGGGTGCCGACCTCCGGGACGTTAACCTCTGGGACGCCGCCCTCCAGGGCGCTAAGCTCTGGGGAGCCGACCTCCAGGGCGCTAACCTCCAGGGCGCTAACCTC
>ERZ1643251.933-NODE-933-length-36389-cov-48.674657_pt1 | contig 36389 bp, 41 predicted proteins | sample MGYA00579261_ERZ1643251 | MGnify/ENA primary metagenome ERZ1643251 (study PRJEB29033, sample SAMEA4952267) | chicken gut metagenome | biome: Broiler Chicken; feature: Gastrointestinal Tract; material: Caecum | place: Ireland | collected 2018 | study: Broiler... | reverse complement strand
AAGCTTTTAATATATATATTAAAAGTATTAATAAGTAATACAAATTACAATTTATCGAGCAGATCAACTTTAGTTAGTTGGTCTTTTTTGTTTTTAAATGAAAAATGAGTAACTGTATTTAACTACATTTACCCATTAAATAATCTAGAGAAACATTATATAATTTAGATAATTTTATTAATCGTGTTATTGGTATAGTATTGTGTCCGTTTTCGTATGTAGCATAATGAGATTGTGTAATACCAATAGATTTAGATACGTTTTGTTGTGAGAGATAATTTTTATCTCTTTCTTCCTTTAGTCTTTGACACATTACATCAAAATTCATTTCTTTTATATTTTTATCATTTTTTTCATTAGAAAGACCTACAAGATAATCAATACTTACTTGATATTTTAATGACAATTTATCAAGTAAATGTAATGGTATGATATTAGAGCCACATTCATACATAGAATAAGTTCCACGAGTAACTTTTAAATAGTTTGCAATATCTTGTTGTGTTAAATCATTATCTTCTCTTAAATCTTTCATTCTCCTATAATAGTTCATTGAGTATCACCTAAACAAATTCTCTCATTTAATAGTGAAAATCTTGCTTTTTGCAATTTTAATCACTAATATTTTAAAGAATGTGTTATAATGATAAATGATTATAGATAAGCATAATAAAAAGCAACATGACGTTACTTCATATCAACTCTACTAGGTAATTTTTTGTGGGTGTTTTTTGTTTCTTGAAATAATATATATGGTGTAACATTAAGTGCCTTTGCAATTTCTTCTACTTTTTCAAAGGTTGGTCCATATTTTCCATTTTCAAGTTCACTAACATACGACGCATTCAAATCAACACGTTCAGCAAATTTCTCTTGTGTCATGTTTTTTTCAAAACGATAGTACCTGACATTTTTACCAAATATTTGTTTTAAATTCACCGTATCATCACCACACATTCACTATTAATATGGTACGGTTTTTTAAAACAATACTCCATTGAGTTAAACCCAAAGAAATAATCCTTATCTATAATTTTTTAGAAAGGAGTGGCTATGTTAAGAGAACGCATAATAAAAACTGTTTCCATTATTGGTGGACTATTAGTTTTTATTTTTTCGGTAAAAGTTCTTTATATTGACTCTAATTTTGGCTTTAGTACAGAAATATTAGAACTTAATTATAGTGCTTTTCCGAAATGTGTAGATGCCATAATTTTTGTGATTTTTTGGCCTTTAATTGTTTATGCTTTGCTAGAGCAATTTCTTGAATTTATTACTACCAAAATAAGCAATTTTAAAAGTATAAAGGCCAAAAAAATTAGTTAGTAGTACCATAAAGGTTGTCAATTATGATAACTTTTTTTCATATAAAAAGATTTAGAAACATTATATTTCTAAATCAAAGTCATCATGATCTTTGTTTTTATCATATTCTTTGCTCCAGTTATAATCTTCTTTTATGTCGGTAATGGTTTTTTCACTAAATATTCCATGCTCGTATAAGTCTTTTGAAAATTCCCAGTAATCTTCACGTTCTCTGTCTTTTCCAAGTATTTTATGTTTGATAAAGTTGATTAATCTATCAAATAAATCTTTAAAATGATTTACTAGTTCTTCAAGATGTTTATTATCTTTTTTCAATTCTTTAATCTCTTTATTTTTATTATCAATGTTTTTAGATAGAGTATCTACTTTAAGAGATAATGCCTCATTGTTTTCAGTTAGTATTTTAATTTTTTCTCTATTTTCTTCTAGTTCAGTATCAACATTATTTAGGGTAACTGATAGTTTTTCAGTTCGTTTAAAATCAGAGTTTGTTTTATCAACTTTATCAATATATTCTAAAATTTTATTTTTATCATCTTCGGAAATAGTATAGGTATTTTTTACTATTGGTGCTTTTTTAAGATTATTGACAGTATCTTTAATATCAGTAGTACTTTTATCAAGTTCACTAGATTTTTTACTGGCTATTTCTAGTGCTTTTTTATCTTTTTCCATTTGGTCTTTCATGGCTTGATAATTTCCCATATCTTTGACATTTATATCTTTGTTTCTGCCTTTTTCTTTCTTTTTCAAAATGTCATTTAAGCCATATTCTTTATTGAAACTAGCAATACATAAAGTTCTCATTTTATCTTGTAATCTGCGTAGGCTATCTCTTGTGAAAACATCTCCTTTACCAACTTGTTTTTTCATACCATTTTTATTTTTATATTTTATTGGTACACCAACAATATGAAGATGTGGGCTAGTTTCATCATAGTGAATAATCGCACTGGCTATTTTAAAATTTGGTAATTGCTCCTCTAAATCACTCACTTGTTCTTTAAAAACATTAGTCATTTTATGTTTGAATTTATCATCTTTCGTATCCCAATATTTTTTATCTCCAAGTTCAATAATAATTTCACAAGCAAGGTCATTTTTAGAATTATCACTTATCTTTTTGAAATAATCAGTAATCTTTCTATCATCTCTTGTTTGCCTAGAATTATATTCATCTACTGCCTCTTTAAATTCTTCTTCATAAAGTTTTTTGACATCATCATAAAGAGAAGAAGTACCTCTTATTATTTCAATTAGTTCTGTATTATTATCATATTTACGATAATTATGTTTATCAACTCTTGATAAGCCTCTTGCATTTTGAATTGCATTGTTAGATAAAGAGGTCGAGCCAGAAGCATTATTTTTAGCCATATTTCTTGATGACGGTTTTCTGTTTTTATCACTACCAAGATGTAGTGAATAAGATAAGGTACTCATTTATTTTTGCCTCCTTTCATAGATATATTTTGGCTCTGACAAAATATTTAAACCCCTAGGTATTTTGACGTAAACATCAAAATAACCTGTGGGCTAGGGATATTCCCTAGAACCCTTTTAGACTTATTCCATATTGTTTTAAAACTTCGTAATAAAACAAAATTCCATAAGTCTTATAAAATGCTATCGCCACTTTCATTTGCTTTCGCAAACAAAACGTGCCACGCATTTTATTCTTCTTCATACACCGTACATTCTTCTAAACCAATTTCATTGGCTGGTTTTACTTTTGCAAATGATACTCCACTTACCATTTCTTCTCTAGTAATTACACCGTCTGTTTTATCAGGAATATATTTAAACACTGCCTCATTATCTTCTAGTAAAGTTCCGTCATCTTTAACAACATATAATACACCAATATCATATTCTTTCATTTTTACATCAGGATCTATTTTACGGTAATCTTCCATAGGGAATACTCTAACAATTGCTTTATTATCTTCTTTAAAATCGAAATAAAACACCTGTTTTTCTGTATTATAAATTGCTTGGTAAAACTTAACATCATAGAATTGTCTTAATCTCAATATATGTTGCCATACCTCATTTTCATCTCTATACTCACTAAAACGAATAGAGCCTACTACATTTCCAAATACTGCTGTTTCATTTTTATCAAGAAAACCATTTCTATATAAATCATTCATAGAGTTAGCGACTGACTCTCTAAATCTAACAAAATCTACAACACAAAGTTTATTATTAAATTGTTTTAAAGTGATTTCTTCAACATAATTCATAATCAAATCGGCTTTTTCTTCTCTTGTAAAATCTTTCCAACGTTTATTATATTCTTTAAATTTTTCGGGGTATTTAATTGAATTAATATAATCAATATCTCGTTTGATAAGTATATCTTCGGGAGTAAATTTTAACTCATCACAGATTTCTGATTCACTTAATTTTTCTTCTAAATCAGCAATAGTATTTTCTACTTTTTTACGTTCTACATCATATTCTTCTAAAGTAAATACCTCATTAACGTATGCCTCTCTAATTCTTTTAAACTTATCTTTTTCTTTCTTTAATTCTGCCTCGATTTCTTCTTTTGGGTTTTCTATTTTTTGCTTAATCATTGGTAAAAAGAACTGATTAACAACACTATCATATTCCACAATGTCATCTATAAACTGACTGATATATTCTTCTACTACTGCTTCTTTTATAGTAAGTTTACAATCGTTACAATAGTAATAAAAATACGAATTACCATTTTTCTTGGTTGTTGCTTTTCCACCTAATATTCTGCCACATTTAGGACATTTTAACTTTTGCAAGAACAAATAAGTAAGTGTTCTTTGATAAGACCTAGAATTCTTTTTCTGTTGCACCTGACATTCCTCCCACAATTCTTTTGATACTAAAGGCTCTACAACATCTTTGTAATAAGTAGGGTGTTTTGTTCTTTTACCATGAACAAAATCTCCTTTATATATTTCATTTTCTAATATTTTTAAAATTGTAGTATCATACCAATTTGTTTTTCCTAATACTTTTTCTTCATTAAAAATATTTTTTATTTTTTGATAAGATAAACCACTATGATATAAATTAAAAATTCTAATGACAACATCTTTTGTTTTCATGTCAGGTACTAAAGTTTTATCTTTTCTAGTGTAACCTAAAGGGGCTTTATGAGGAATATGTCCTGCTTTAATTGCACCAGCAAGTCCAACCTTTGTTCTTTCGCTAGTCCTTTCAATTTCTTGTTGGCTAACTGATGTTAAAATACGACTTATCATCTTACCATTTGCACTAGTAGTATTTATATCATCATTCGCACAGTCTAAATATGCTTCGTTTTCTTCCAAAAACTTTAAAATATTTTCCCAGTCATAAACAGAACGTGTAAGTCTATCTAGTTTTAAAACTACTATGGTGTTACATTTCCTATCTTTTATATCTTGTAATAATCTTTCAAATTCTGGACGTTTATTACCCGTTTTAGCACTTATTCCAGCGTCTTGGTACACATCATATATCTCATAACCTTTGTACTCACACATAGCCCTTAAACGCTTTTCTTGTTCTGGTAAACTAAAACCTTCTCTTGCTTGGTCTTCTGTTGATACTCTAATATATATTCCTGCAACCTTTTTCACATCATCATACATTAATTATCATCTCCCTTTTTTCTTGTTTTCAAAAAAAGAGGAGTCAAAAACTACTAGTTAAACACTAACGGTATTTGACTCCTCATATAAAATATTTACTACTAATTTTAAAGTATCAATAAATCGTTCTTTCATAAAGTACCCCATTTCTAAAAATAACGATACTGCATGTCATTTATTGATGTCTTATTCTACAATATTTTACAAGATTTGTCTATACCCCATTTGTAGGGAATAGTTAGTGTGATTTAATATAGTTTTCTAGTTCTGTTAATTTAATCTTTTTACTCAAGTTATTAATATAGATTTCATTAGAATAATTAAAAGCAAGAAAAGTCATATCATTAATAATAATTCTGTGTGGCTCAATGTAACTTAAATTAGTTTTATCAATTCTTCTTATACTACCATTTATAAACGTCGGAGTAGCATTACAAAAATCACAGATAATCTCTAATCTTTTTCTTAAAGACTCCTCCATATCAATTTCTTGTTTGATTACATTAATCATAAGCACCAACCTTTCTTCTAGGTTGATTTTTTCATAAAAACGAAAAAATCAATCATTTCTGATTGATTCCTATATCAAAAGTTCGAAAAGTTCGAACAGATTTCCCAATGGTGCCGAAAGACAGAATTGAACTGTCCGCTGATCCTTACCAAGGACCTGTTTTACCACTAAACTATATCGGCATAATGAAATTATATCACAATTTCATTATCTTTGGAATATAATAACCCTAATATTACAAAGAAATAAGGAGCTACATCAATTACACTTATATTTCCAAATGCTTGAATACAATATCCTATAAACGAAATATATAAAGCAATATAAAAGGTATCTTTTAATTTAAATCCTTTAATAAATATAATTAGGCATAACATACAATATAAAGATAAAGCAAATATACCATTTGTTATTAGTATTTGATAGTAAACATTATGTGCTTTATCATACACTAGTCCATTATCTTTAGGATAAACAACTTTTAAATTATCTAATCCTGCTCCAAATAAATAATACTCTTTAGCTATTGGTACTAAATTTTTCCATAATTTAAATCTACTGCTACCATAATTATATTCTTTATTATTTTCTTTTATGTTAGTTATTGTATCTACAATATCATATTTGATATTGTAATTTCTATAATCAGTACTAACTTCTATATATTTTTTATTTACTAAATAATCATTAATAAAAAATATTAGTATAAATAAAATAATAAGTTTAAATAAATTTATCAATTTGATTTTTTTATATTTAAATATTATTAAAAATATTAAAGCAAGAATAAATCCTATAAATGGACCGGTTGAATTTGCTAGATATAAACCTAAAACAAATAAGCATGATAATATTAAATATATATTTTTATTTTTTAACAAATATAAGGCACTAGTTATTAAAACTAACATAACCATATAGCTACCTAAAAAATTTGGATTACCACATAGCCCCATAGCCATATGAGATTTTGAAAAATGTTTTATAAAATTGAAATCAGTATATACTTGTAATATAGAATATATAACTTGAACTATGCCTAATATTATAAATAAATTAATTATTTTTTCTTTATATTTTTTTTCATTTATATTTTTTACATTTAAAAATAAAAAATAATAATTTAAAAGTGTAAGTAATCCTTCGTTTCTATTTAATTCTCCAAATATCGATATTTTTACATCTTGTGCAAAAATAGTTGAAATAATTGCTAATATAATTAAAAAATAAATTATAATATCAACATAAGTTATTTTTTTATAAATTAGATTAACTAAATATAAAATAATTAAAATTGGTAATGAAAACCATAAAACATAAACATGATTAAAATCATACGAATTTTCAATTATACCGCTTAAATATAAAATATATGATATTAATTTAAATGAAGGAATTAATATCATTAATAGCATAATAAATTTATATATAATTTTTTCTAATTTTATCATAACTAACACCTTTATAATTATATAATAAAAAACTTGCTTAAGCAAGTAATTTTTTTATGGCGTCCTCGATTGGAATCGAACCAACGACCTACAGCTTAGGAGGCTATCGCTCTATCCTACTGAGCTACGAGGACATAACAATATTATAATATATTTTCTTATTTAAAACAATTAAAAAAGATAGAAATCTATCTATTTTATAAAATTAAATAACAATAATATAGTTAAATTAGATGCATATCTTAACTTATAACCTAATTTATAACTAAATTCTAATAATGCTACTTTCTTATCATATAAACTTACTAACCAACTTTCTTTATATTTAGGTAAAACTAAATTTAAAGGAAACATATGGCTTCTTATAATATCAGCTTCTTTGGTATTAACATTGAATTTTTCTAAAGCATTTACTTCTGCTTTTAAAGGATGATTAAAAGTTGAAATAAATTTTTCTTTTAAACTAACATTAGAAGAATGAAAGAAATCATGTAATAATCCTCCAATAGCAACTGATTTATAATCTAAATTATGCTTTTTAGCAAATTTGTAAGCTTGATAAGAAACTTTTAAAGAATGATCAAATCGTGTTATTCCATGATGCTCATAATTTTTTAATTTTAAAAATTCTTCATTATTTAATATATGTTTAACTATAGATATATACTCTTCATCTAGTATCATTTTTTCACCCCGAACTATAACATTATATCATAGTTAGATAAAAAAAAGAATAACTTTTGTCTAAAAATTATTCAATTTCTAAAGTTTTATTTTTTGGTTGAATTTGAATATAGGTAATTCCATCATTAACAGTTATTTCTTTTCCATCTAAAAATTTATAAATTGTTTGACTAGATGGACTTTCCTTTTCCCAAGTAATTGGCACTGCGTAACCATTTGATATGAAATATCCTTCACCACTACCAATATTATCTATTTCTTGTCTTCCATAACTATCCATACTATAATTATTTACTTGGTATGTAATAATATTTTTTGCCTTAAAAGCTTCACCTGTTACATAATCTTTTCTTAAAGTATCTCCACTATATTTGTTATATACTTTATTAACTGGATCATATTTGAATGTATTTTCTTGATAACTAGAATATTCAATAAATACATTATCAGCTTTAATGGCACCTTCCATTGTTGATAAATCTATTTCATCAACACTATAATTTAATAATGTGTCTTTAGTTGAAGTTGTTTCATATCCTCTTTTATCTGCTACTTCTAAAATATTTTCTATATTGGTATAAGCAGTATGTTCAAGTGGAACTCCATTATTTCTTAATTCTTGATCACGCCAAAAACCACTATCAACTAATCCATTTACATTATCAATATTTAAGTCATTTATATCTTGTTGAGCTTTTTCACTCCATCCAAAATGTGTATATATAGCATCATTTTCTTGAACATAATCTAGAAAATAATGTCTAGAACTTCTTACTGTACCAATTGTTGCAGTATCTTGATCTTTAAATACTGCCATCATTCTAGTAATACCGCCTTCAACAACAATTTCATAAACTAAATAAGCATCATTTAGTCCTGTTTGATATGGTTGCGCAGTCTTATGATTATTTATCATAACTGCAATTGGTCTAGTATCAGATTCCAAATCTAAAATTTGTAATTTTTTTTCTACTACTGGTTCTTGTTTATCTGGTTCTTCTAGTTGTTTTTCTTCTTCTTTGTTAAAAAATAAAAAATAAACTCCTACCCCTATTAATAAAACAAAAACTAAAAATACTGCTATAATTCTGTCCCATCTTAACTTCATAATCATACTCCTTTTTAATGGTGCTGGAAATAGGATTCGAACCTACGACCTACGCGTTACGAATGCGTTGCTCTACCAACTAAGCTATTCCAGCAACTATAATAATTATATCATAACAATAATTAAAAAAAGACATAAATTTTATATGTCTTTTCATTTAATATTAATATCGTCAATAGTTTGTCTATTTCCATATACTTTAAAATATAATTCACTTGCTTTACTATAATTAACTATTTTATTATCTTTTAAATTATTTATACAATCATTGTACCAGTTAGAAAATCCTTTATCAGTTGATAAAATTACTATTCTATTTTTTGATTGTTGTTCATCTATTGTAACAAAATCATCATTATAATATACTTCAATAACTAATTCATTATCTTTCATATCTTCATTATAAATAATGTCATAATTGCCTTCTAAATATAAGTTAACTTTATTTTCAATAATATAATTATATTTTAAAACATCATTATTTTCGTATTCAATATACTTTATATCTTTAAATGTATTAAATGATAATATAATTCCAATTCCTAATAAAATAATAAATATTAAAAATGGATAAAATTTAAATTGAATCTTTTTACTAAACAAATTAGATAACTGATTAGAAATATAACCAAAAAATACTAATAAGCCTAACAAAATAAATAATATACCTAACAAATCAATTCCGATTATTAAATAATAAATAGTGAAACATATAGCTATTACGATACCTAAATTAACAAATATCAATGGTAATATAATAAATATAAAGATAAATATTTTCGCTATTTCTTTTAATATATTTACTACTTCATCTTTTTTTATTTTATTTTCTTTTGTTATTTTTTCTTTTACATTTTCTTCTTTTTTTTCTTCATCAATTTTTACTTTTTTGTTTTTTTTTACTGTTTTTTTTGTCTGTTTTATATTATCTTTAAACATTCTAATACTAATTAAAACACAAACAACAAAATATAAAATCCATATCAACATGCCCCATAAAACACTTAATAAAATATTTAATGGGAAGAATGCTATTTCAAATATTGCATAACCTAATTTACATACTACTAAAAAAGGTAAACCAATGATAGCAAAAATAACTAGCAAAATAATAGCTTTAATAATTACTTCAAAAACAAAATCTAAAGTAATATCATCATGTTTTTTTACATCTTCAACTAAACATTTTGTAAAATTAGATAATTTAGTAGAAGTATTCTTAATAAAATTTTCAAAATCAAATTTAACATCATCATCAGTGTATTTAGGATTTATTTTATAAGCTTTTAAAATTTCCTTACATAATTCATTTACATCACCAAAATCTTTAATAGCTTCTTCTTCTGTTTTACCATTTTTTATCTTTTCATCAATTATTTCGCTATATTCATCAACTATATCTTTAACTTCATTTTCATCTAATATTTTTAAATTTTTCTTTAATTTACTAATAAAACTACTTTTGTTCATTTTTCATACTCTCCTTTATAAATTTATTAACACTATTAGCGAATAACTTCCAATTATCTCTTAACTCTTCTACTCTTTCTTTTCCTAAAACAGTTATTTTATAATATTTTCTTGCAGGTCCTTCAGTAGAATCAACTAAATATGTTTCAAAATATCTTTCATTAGTTAATCTTTTTAATAATGGATAAATTGTTCCATCATTAACATCGACAACTTTAGATACTTCCATAACTAATTCGTAACCATACATATCTTTTTTATTGACAGCTAATAAAACTATTAACTCTAAAACGCCTTTTTTAAATTGTGTGTTCATATCTCACCTCTTGTATAATTATATATCAACTACCTTGTATTGTCAAGTACTGAATATTTAAAAATAGTATTATACATACTATTTAAATAAACTTAATACTTTAGTTTTAACTTTTTGTAATCTTTCATGACAATCTTGTTGTTTACAAATTTTATCAATTTTTTTATCCATTTCTTGTCTAAATTCTTCACAGGTTACACCTGCCCTTATAACAGTTCCATCAGATAGCATTACTCTTGTTCCTTTTTTTACTGTTATAAATTGAGAATTTTCCTAGCTACCGAGCATTACTCTTACATATTCTTTATTCATACATAAACCTCCTTTTTAAATATTTGGCAATTTTTTTGCCCAAGTTTCTAAATCTTTAATACTTTTATTATGTTCTTCATCAATTTCAATTAATGATTTTAGTTCTATACCATTTGTATTTTTTAAAGCTTTTAAATTAAAAATCAGATGGCTTTCAGAATCAGTATCTATTAATTTAAAATTTTTAGGTAAATTGTTAAAATTATACTTCTCTTTAAAAATTATTAAAGTTGATTCATAATCTAATTGATCTATTACATTTTTAGTTTCTTCATTTATTATTAATAAATTTTTACTTTGTAAATTATAAATCAAATCAGTTATTAAAAATGGTCTAGATATTCTTGCTCTAGAACACATTTTAACATAATAACCTTTCTTATTTAATATTGATATAGCTTTAGCTAATTGACTATCAACTGCGACAAAATCACTATCTTCTACAATTTCAAAGGTATTTTTATTTATAATTTTATATTCTTTATTCATCCATTTCACCTTACTTAATTATACTTTACCTTAATTTTAAGCCATAATTGTTTTAATATTTTTTTATCCTTATCTGCAAAATTATTTTATATTCTACCATTTTTCACCTTTATTGTAGATGCTACATTTAGATTTTTCTTCTTTACGAGTATCTTCTATTGTATCAACAAAACCAGAAATAGAATTTAAATAAATTGTTTCTTCTATATCTCGCCAATCACTTTCAGATAATAAAACCACATTCTCACCTTTACTATTAATAATTTTAATAAGATTAAATTCTTTGTTTACATCAGATACTAGTTGAAATAAATTTTGTCTAGCAGTTGTTATATTGATTGTGTTCATATAATCACCCATACACATTGTAACACATTTTTTAATGTATGCCAAAATTTTATGTAATTAATGATTAAAAATAACATTTATTTAATAAATTTTTTTATCTTTTATTATACTTTCTCAGTTTTTTATTACAATATTTTTCACTAACAATATTATTAAACATCATAGCAAATGAGTTAACAATATTCTGATTTTTACTACCACTTAAACAAAAACATATAGGACATACCTTAGCATTTCCAAACATCTTATTTGGATTATTATAAAATTGAATAATATAACTATTATCTAGTTCTGTAATGATTAATTTATTAGCATTTTCATATTCACCATAATCTTCACTTATCCAAATAAATTTGTTATCATTAAGTATTTTATCATATGGATTGTCATTAATTCTAATTTCATTAAATAAATTTTTAAAATAATTATATAATTCATTTTCATTGTCTATAACAAACTTATTATCATCATGATAATTATACATTACAAAATATAAATCAGAACCTTCAAAATTTATTTTAATTTGATCATTATCTTTTGATAATTTAATTAGGTATTTATTATTTTCAAAACAATATAATATTTTCATAAGAATCCTTTCAAATTATAATAAAAATAGTTAGCAATAATTATTAACTAACTATATTATAACATAATTATAAAAATACTTATTTAGTTTTTTTATTTAAAGTTTTTTGATATTCATCTACAAGGTCAGTTTGACTATAAGCAAAATCATCAAAATCTTCAGTTCTTTCAAAATCAAAAGGTTGTAAAGTTGCATTTAACATTTCAAAACCACTTTGAATGTCATCACTTATAATACTTTTTATTGGTATATAATTACCATAAGTATGACGACAAATAGTTGATAATACTTGGCCATTAGATAATTTATAAAAATGTAAATCATATCCTCGTTCAACAACATTGTCAATTAAAGTTCTTTCACAAAATAAAATCGTTCCGCAATCCACTTTTGATATTTCATCAATTATTTTTTTAGAAGCACTATTAAGAGCGGCTAATACATTACCATTTTCAGCATATGAAATTAATTGTTCTTCATTTGTTTCTTTATCTTTCTTTTCAACTCTAACAACAGGATACCTCATTGAACAACTAAACACTTTAATATAACAGCCTTCATTTAATGATTTTTCTAATCCTTTAAAAAATATATTTTCCATCTTATTTCCCCCTTCATAAGAATTTTCAATATGATACATCAAAATCACTTAAAAGTCAAGTTTGATATAAGTTTTACAAATTTGGTGCACAGAAAGGGACTCGAACCCTCACGAATTACTTCACAAGCACCTCAAGCCTGCGTGTCTGCCTATTCCACCATCTGTGCAAATAAAACTAGAATTAATCTAGTTTTTAAGTGCTTTAAACATTTTGCGCCATAATTTATCAGAAGAATAATTTAATATTCCTACTTTATATATTTTTAATCCATATTTAATTAATAAGAATATAACTACTATCATTAATCCAATAGAAATTAATACATCAATAACAGTAAATTCACCCATAACTAATAAAGATGGACTTAAGATAGCTGATATAAATGGAACATATCCTAAAATATTAATTATTAATGATCCTTTAAAACCGCCAGCTATAATAGCAAGATAATAACCTAATAAACTAATTAACATAATAGGTGTTTGTAATTGTTGAAAATCTTCAGTATTAGTAGTCATACTAGCTAATATACCTGCTAATAAAGAATAACCAATAAAAGTTAATATCATAAGTACTAATATTAATGGTATTATATATCTTAATGATTCAATGAATGAAGGCGTAAATAAACTATTCATCATACCAGTTACTTGATTAAATACATCACCAATACCTGATACATCACCAAAGAAACTTCTTGATATAAAACCTAATATACCGAATAACAATAATAAACCTGCTTGAATTAATATAAACAAATTACCAGCTATACATTTACTAAAGAAATGAACTTGTGGTGACACATTTCCTATTATTATTTCCATACCACGAGTAGTCTTTTCATCATTAACTTCAGCACCAATCATTTGAACTAAAAATATTACTAACATGAAAAATGGTAATATAATAACTGGGAAAACAGCACTCATTATCATTTCCATATTTTCTTCAGTTGAGTCTTTTTCTTCATCTAAAACAGTTCTTTCAATAGTAACAGGTGTATTTAAAGCTAATAATTCTTCTTCACTTATTTCAAATTTTTCAACTGCTAAATAAGTTTTAACAGAATTAACTGCACTATTAATTAAACTCATATTTAAAGTATCAACAAAACCATTTGTAATCATTTCTACTTTTACAATGTTTTCTTCATCATAATCAAAAACTAATGCTATAGAATCTTTCTCTTCTTCGTTTGTTTTAATTGTTTCAGTTATTTCTTCTTTAGAATTATCATATTTAATAATTTCATACTTACTATTTTCTGTTAATTTAAATCCTGCATCAATACTAGCTTTAAATACATCATAAGTATTAGTATTATCGATTACATAAATCTTAGTAGCTTTATCAAAATCGCCACCGAAGAAAGTAATAATATGGTCAATGTTTGCTACACCAATTATTAAGATAGCTAAAAAGATATTAGCTAAAACGAACCATTTAGTTTTAATTTTTCTTTTTAAACTCATACCAATTAAAAACTTTAATTTATTTTTCATAAGATTCACCTACTTTAGCTACAAATATTTCATTTAAAGATGGTTCTTCAACAGAAAATTTTACTACATTATCACATTTACTAACATATTTAAATACATCTTTAACTATATCTTGATTTTCAATTTTAACTTCATATTCATCAGATTTCTTAGTAACTGAAACCACACCATTTATTTTTTCTAGTTCTTTAGTATCAATATCACCTTTAATTAAAATATTTTTCTTACGATATTGTTGCTTTATTTTCTTAAGTTCTCCTGATAAAACTGATTTACCTTGCATTAAAACAACTAATTTTTTACAAAATAATTCAACATGTTCCATTCGGTGAGAAGAAAATATAATCATACTACCTTTTTTAGACATTTCCACTATTTCTTTTTTAAACATTTCAACATTAAATGGATCTAATCCACTAAATGGTTCATCTAGTATTAATAATTCTGGTTCATTTAAAATAGCTGTTATAAATTGAACTTTTTGTTGATTACCCTTTGATAATTCTTTTATTTTTTTATCTAAATATTCTGGTATTTCAAATTTTTCTAATAATTCTTTTGTCCTTTTTAATATATCTTCTTCTTTCATCCCTTTTAATACACCATAGAAAATACATTGTTCTTTAACAGTTAATTTAGTTAATAAACTTCTTTCTTCTGTTAAGAAACCAATTTTATCTGTAACATCATAATCTATTTTTTTACCATTTAAAGTAATATTACCACTAGTTGGTTCAAGTAATCCCATAATCATTCTAAAAGTTGTTGTTTTACCTGCACCATTGACACCTAATAGTCCAAATATTTCTCCAGGTTTTACTTCAAAAGATAAATTATCTACGGCTTTAAAATCACCATAATATTTTGTAACTCCATCCACTTTTAACATTATAACCACCTCGAATTTTTGACTTTTTTTAATTTATCATTTTCATATTCATTATAAATTTTAACTAATTTTCTAATTACTTTTTCATAATTATCGTATATATCATCTTGTAATTTTAATTGAACATATTTATAAAAATCTTCTTTATCAGTATATAAATTCATAATATTATCTACTTTGATTTTACTCTTTTCACTTTTAATATTAAAAACATATTCTTGATAATAATCTATCAATAACTTAGACATAATATCATTTTCTAAATATAAGAAATTTACTATTTTATCATAATGCTTACAACAACTAATTGTTATCATTTAATAATAAACCTTACAATGTCGTTATAAGTTATTGCGACCATTAAAATCATAAGAAGTGCGAGTCCTACTGCATGAATTGTATTTTCAACACTTGGTTTAATTGGTTTTCTTCTTATTTTTTCAATTATTAAAAATAAAATTCTTCCACCATCAAATGCTGGTATTGGTAATAAATTAAGAAATCCAACATTGATACTTAAGTAACCAGTTAAATAAACTAAATTAATTAATCCTGCTTTAGCTGATTCGCCTACAATATTATAAATACCTACTGGACCTGATAAATTAGATAAGCTAAGTTTTCCAGTAACTAAATAAGTAATTACTAAAAACATTTGTTCAATTAAACTAAAGAATTTACTAAAACCATATTTAATACCTTCAAAAAATCCATATCTAATAGTTGAATCTAATGAGAATCCATATGAATATACACCATCTTTTTCAGTTGGTACAATGTTAATTTTTTCTAGTTTACCATCTCTTAAAACTTCTAATTCTAAAGTTTCACCATAGTTCATTTGATATTCAATCATCAATCTATCAATTGTATTTATTTTAGTACCATTTAATGTTTTAATTACATCACCAGTTTGTAATCCAGCATTATAACTTGGACTATCAACAGGAACTTGAGATACAATTGGTTTATTATTTGGATTACCATTTATAAAACCAATAATAATTAAGATAATTAAAGCAAAAATAAAATTAAACATAACACCAGCAACGATTGTTAAAAATCTTTGCATCCATGTTTTATTTTGTAATTTTTTATCATTTGGAACATCTTCATCATCTTCTACGCCTTCACCAGCCATAGCACAAAAACCACCAATTGGAAATAATCTAATTCCATATTCAGTTTCATCATTTTTTCTTGTAAATTTAAATATTCTAGGTCCCATACCAATACAGAATTCATAAACATGAATACCTGCTTTCTTAGCAAATATAAAGTGACCTAATTCATGAACAAAAATTGTAATACTTAATACCAGTATAAAATATATTAAAGTCATAACTCATCTCCTATAAAAAATTAATAAAATATATGATAGCCAAAGCTACAAATATAACACTGTCAAATCTATCTAACATGCCACCATGTCCTGGCATAATATTAGAAAAATCTTTAATTTTATAACTTCTTTTGATTTGTGAGAAGAATAAATCTCCTAATTGACCAATTATCGATAAAAATAAAGTAATAAATATTAATAAAAATATATCAATATCTGAATTAATAATTATTAAATAATATAAAACACTTATCAATACTCCAAAAAAAGCGCCACCTAAACATCCTTCCCAAGATTTATTAGGTGATATTTCATTTATCTTATGTTTACCAAATAAAGTTCCCATTGAATGAGCAAAAGTATCGTTCATAATAGTAATTAAAAATATATAAATAAAATAATACAAGCTCATATTTCTTAATATTATTAAAGTTGCAAAAGCTGTACCTAAAAATAAAGTAATTCCAATTAAATAAAAACATTTTTCAACATTAAATTCTTTATTTTTATGATTAAACAAGAATAACAACCCATATATTAATAAAACAATTCCTAAAACTTTAAAATCTAAAATAGAACTAAAGTTTTTTTGAATAATACTATTACCTATCAAAAACAAAAAATTTATATAACTAACTAATCTTATCCAATAGTCATTAGTAATAAGATCCAATATTTCTTTAAACGCTAATAAAGCTATAATAATAGCTAAAATATAAAATGGAACACCACCAATATAAACTAAAGGAAGACTTATTAATAAAGCTATTATAGCGCTGATAACTCTTTTCTTCATATATGCCTCCAAATCTTTCCTATTTAATATTATATTATAAATTAAAAATTAATACAATAAAAAAGAAGATAAATCTTCTTAAAATGAATCAATATTAATTTTTACTTTTTTTAATCCATTAGCATAAGATGAAGCTTGCACAATAGTTCTAATAGCATTAGCAATAACGCCTTGTTTACCGATTACTGAACCGATTACACTATCGTCTACTAATACTTGAATTGTAATATAATCTTCATCATCTTCAAATTGTTTAACTGAAACCATATCAGGATCAGTTACAACACTTTTTACTAAAAATTCCGTTAATCCTACTAAATTCATAATTATTCTCCTTTAGTCATTTTAGATTCATGGAATTTTTTCATAATACCTTGTTTTTTAAATATATTTCTTACAGTATCAGTTGGAATAGCTCCATTGTTTAACCATTTAAGAGCTAATTCTTCATCAATTTTAATTTCAGCTGGTTCACTAACTGGATTATAATATCCAACTGTTTCAATAAATTTACCATCTCTTGGACTTCTTGAATCAGCAGCTACTACACGATAAAATGGACTTTTTTTAGCTCCCATTCTTTTTAATCTTAATTTAACAGCCATCATTAATCACTCCTTTTCTTGAATCATTGTAACATAAAATCTAAAAAGTGTCAACTATTTTTGGTTGACACTATATATAATTTTCATTTATTTCATCTAATTCTTTATCGATATCATCATCAACTATATCTTCCCAAGGTTCTTCATCTTCTTCAATAGCTATTTTTACTTTTGTTTCCCCTACTATTTCAACACCCAATTCTTTTTCAATATCAAAAGAAATTTGATTATTTTCTAATATATTAACGCCTAAACAAGTTGGTTGACTTAAAGTTCTTACAATTATATCTGTTTCACTACTTAAGTCAGCATTTTCTTTTAATTTTACATTGAATAAATCATTGTATTCAATTTTTTGATTAACAACTGTTGTTTTAGAATCATTTTCATAAGAATACCAAATATTTACATCAAAAGATCCATCGACACCTATTTTATCTCCTGTTTTATATCCTTTAAACTTATGATTAATTACCCAACAACCTAAAATAGTAGTTGGTTGATCACTAGTAGTTATTTTATAATTATTTTTAAAATATTTTTTACCTTTACCAATAACTGCCTTAGTGACTATTTCTTTATATAAAGACACAATATCACCTCTCATTTTAATATATGCAATAGGTAGTCATTTGTACATAAAAAAGCAAATTATTAAATTTAAATTAATAATCTGCTTTTTAAAATTCATTATTTATATAATTTAAAAAATAATCTGTAGAAGATTTTACCGCTTGCTCTTCTATTAATAATTTTTTCCATTCTTCTATAGATGCCCATTTGGCAGCTTGTACTTCATTATCATTAAATTTTAAATCTTTTATATTTATATTTTGTCTTAATAACCATACATCAACATAATCTTTTTTTCTTTTATAAGATGCAATTAATTCTAAATTATCTATATTTGGAATAATGTTTAATTCCTCTTTTAATTTTCTAAAAACTGTTTCAATACTAGTTTCACCAGCAATACATGCCCCACCTGTATTAGTCCACATATTAGGAAACATTTTTCTACTTGCACTTCTTTGTTGAATCAATATTTCATTTTTGTCATTAACAATCCAAATATGAATTGATAATCTATATTTTCCCTCTGGGACAGCATTCCTTTCACATGTTTCACCTGTTAATTCTTTTCTATTGTTTAATAAATCTACTAATTCCATTTTATCATTCCCTTCTTAATCATTACACTCTAATGGTTTAGATTCATCTTTTTTAACTATTTTAAATTCTTCATAATTTTTTATATCATCAAAATCTAATAATCCTTTATTCAACGCATCAATTATAGACATTTCAATATTATTTTTTTTATATTTAATATTTGTATAATCAGTATAAATTCTTGTTCCATCTTCAAATTCATATACAAAATTAAGACAATTTACAATTGAATTTTTATCAAAAATCAATTCATACTCTTCTTCTTTTTGACAACCGGTTAATAATATTATTAAAATTATACACAAAAATATTTTTTTCATTTATTTCTCCTAACTTATTATTCAAAATCAACTTTTATATATTTAAAAGTAATTACTCAAAATTCCAATAATTAAAGGAATAAAATTAAATACGATTACCATAATTACTATATCCTTTATTGTCAATTTCCTATCTGGATTTTTAACTAATTTACTTGCAATATATTTAGCTACTTTATTCTTTTCATTTATTTGTAAATAAAATGCTAGTATAAACATTGTAATAACAAATATAAATGATATTACTATAGTTTTATTTGATTCAAAATCAAAAAATATATTAAATATTCCTCCTATAACTGATGAAACTAAACATATCATAATAAAATTAACTATATGTTCAACTAATTTTCTTGCATTAGGCATATAAAATCACCTCTTAAATATACTACATAATAATTATATCATAGTTTAGTTATTTATTGTTATTATTAAAAAACAAATAAATTACTTTATTTGTTCCCATGGTAAATTATCATAACCAAAATGACCATAACTTGCTATATCATAATAAATTGGTCTTAATAAATTTAATTCTTTTATAATGTTATCAACTGAAAAATCAAAATTATTTTTAACATAATCATTTATTTCTTCTATACTTACTTTATTCGTATTAAATGTTTCAATATTAACACTAATAGGTTGTTCTAATCCAATAGCATAAGATATTTCTACTTCACATATATCACACAAATTATGATAAACAATATTTTTAGCTACATATCTTGCATAATAAGCAGCACTTCTATCTACTTTAGATGGATCTTTACTACTAAAGCAACCACCACCGACTTTACCAACGCCACCATATGTATCTACCACTATTTTTCTTCCAGTTGTACCACTATCTCCAAATGGTCCACCAATTACAAAAGAACCACTTGTATTAATTAATATTTTAGTATCTATCATTAATTCTTTAGGTATAACATTATCAATTACATTTTCTTTTATATATTTTTCTAATTCTTCTTGTGTAACATCTTTTTTATGTTGCGATGAAACAATTATTGTATCAATTCTTTTAGGAATATTATTTACATATTCTACTGTAACTTGAGCTTTACCATCTGGCATTAAAATAGAATTTTTATCTTTTTTTCTAACTAAAGCAAGTTGTTTTGTTATTTTGTTAGCAAGTAAAATAGGTAAAGGCATAAATTCTTTTGTTTCATTAGTTGCATAACCAAACATTATTCCTTGATCTCCTGCACATATTTTCTTTTTAGAAACAGCATTATTAATTTCTTGTGATTGGCCACTTACTTTAACTAATACTTCAAAATCATCATCATAGCCAACATCTTTAAGTACATCTTTAGCTATTTTAGAATAATCTAATTTTGCTTTTGTATTAGCTTCTCCATATATTAAAATAAAATTATCTTTGATTGTTGCTTCTACAGCCATATGACTATTAATATCTTCCATTAAAGCCATATCTAATATTTTATCGCTTATTTTGTCACATATTTTATCTGGGTGACCTTCTGTTACTGATTCACTAGTTATCAATTTTTTCATTTAAATTACCTCCAATTATATTATATGAAAAAAGACTCAATGAAAGAGTCTTTTTCTTTCATCGATATTAGCTTTACCACCTAACTTAATAGGTTGGTATGAGTTCACTGAGCTAATCCTCTCCCTCATTCTTGATAAAATTATATTATTTCGCCATCCATACTCCATGTTTTAACTGAAGTTATTTTGACATTTACTATTTTTCCTAAATAACTACTATCTGCTTTAACATTTACTAATTTCATAGTATCAGTATATCCTTTTAAATAATTACTATTTTTACTACTATAATCTTCTAATAAAACAGGTACTATTTTATTTAAATATTTATCATTATTTTCTTTAGAATATTTATTTACTAAATTATTTAATGTTTGTAATCTTTCTTCTTTTTCTTCTAAAGATATATCATCTTTCATACGACAAGCAGGTGTTCCAATACGAGGAGAAAAGATAAAAGTAAATGCGCCATCATATTTACAAATATTTACTACATCTAATGTATCTTGAAAATCTTCTTTAGTTTCATTTGGAAAACCTACTATAATATCTGTCGTAATTGAACAATTAGGTATTTTAGATTTTAATTTATTATATAAATCAATATATTCTTCTTTGGTATATCTTCTACCCATTAATTTTAATATTTTATTAGATCCTGATTGTAAAGGTAGATGAATATATGGCATAATATTTTTATATTTACTTATTACATCGATCATATCATCATTAAAATCCCATGGGTGACTAGTTACAAATCTAATTCTTTCGATATTAGTTTTAGCAACATCTTCTAATAAATTAGCCATATTATAATCGATATTCAAGTCTTTGCCATAAGCATTAACATTTTGACCTAATAATGTTACTTCTTTATAACCATCTTTAATTAATTGTTTTACTTCATCAATTATATATTTAGGTAATCTACTTCTTTGTTTTCCTCTAGTATAAGGTACTATACAATAAGTACAGAATTTGTCACAACCATACATAATATTAACCCAAGCTTTATATTTACTATCTCTTTTAACTGGAATGTTTTCAATAACATCACCTTCAATAGAAAATACATCTATTTCTTGTTTATTTTTTGATTTTTCTATTATATTAGGTAAATCATAAATATTGTGAGTACCAAAAACAAAATCGATCCATTTATATTTATTTAATATTTCATCAACTATTACTTCTTCTTGCGCCATACAGCCACCGAAACCAACCATAACTTCTTTAGTTTGTTTCATATGTTTAATTCTACCTAATAATCCAAATACTTTATTATGAGCATTTTCTCTTATTGCACATGTATTTAAAATAATTAAATTGGCATCTTCCATATTATCAGTAGCAGTATATCCCATATCTTCTAATATTGCTTTAATATTTTCAGAATCATGTTCATTCATTTGACAACCATAAGTCTTAACAAAATATTTTTTATTTAACCCTAATGTTTTTTGTTCTTCAGTTATTTTATAATTATCTAAAATTTCAACTTTTTCTTTTGTTCTTCTTCTTGCATCATTTAAATTTGGTAGATTCATTATAACCACTTCCTAGGTATAAATAATATCATATTTAATAAATTATTTCAAGAAAAAAATTGTAACTAAGTACAATTTAAATTTCTTGAATCATAATTAAAATTATTGGTTTTGATTCTGTTTGTTGATAAAAATAATTACCTACTTTATCTCTTATTTCATTTTTAGTTTTACCATAATCAATATAAGATACTTTAGTATTATTTTTAATTATTTCCAAAGCCATATTACTAGCTTCTTTAATTAAATCAATATTTTCTTTAACATAAACAAAACCTTTAGTTACAATTTGTGGACCTGATAAAATTTGTTTAGTAGCTTTATCAACGATAGCTAAGATTAAAACAATACCATTTTCTCCCAACATTTCACGATCTTTGATAACTAAGTCTCCAACATCGCCTAATGTTTTACCATCGATTAATATATCATCTACTTTAATAAATTCTTTATCATCAGTTAGTTTACCATTAACAAAAGTAGCTACTTCACCATTTAATTTTAAAATGATATTTTCATCTTTCATACCCATTTGTTTAGCAACTTCACTATTAGCAACTTGATGTCTATATTCTCCATTAACTGGAAAATAATATTTAGGTTGTAATAAATTTAACATCAACATTAAATCTTCACTTGAAGCATGTAAGGAATTAAATTGTTTGCTTGACATTGTAATTAAATTACATCCTTTTTTAGCTATATCATCAAATACCATAGTAGCACTTTTTTCCATACCATCATAAACAGGTGAAGCGAAAATAATAGTATCATCTTCTGTTAAAGTTATAAATTTATCATATCCTTTAACAATTCTTTTAATATTAGAAAAAGGTTTTTCTCTTTCATCAGATACAATTATAATTGAATCTTTTTCTAAATGATGTATATTACCAATTCTTGATTTATCAAAATTGATATAACCATTATTAATTGAATTAATTAAAGTGTTTTCTAATCTTTTACCTAAAATAACAACTTTTTTATTTGATTCAGTTATAACATTTAATAATTCTTGAATTCTAAATATTTGACCTTGTAATATATTAATTAAGATTCTATTTTTAGAATTATTAATAATTTCTCTTAAATAATTATAACTTCTATGTTTTGGAGATGTATAACCTATTTTATCAGCATATAATGATTCACTTAATAAACATAATACCCCTTGTTTTCCAACATAAGCAAGTTTACCAATATCAGTTTTATAATTTCCTTGCATAGCAGAATCAAAAACAAAGTTACCAGTATAAAATATTGCTCCATCTTTAGTATATAATACATATCCAACGGCATCTGGTACCGAATGCGATAAACTAATAGGAAAAATATAATTCTTACCTACTTTTATTTTTTTATGTGGTTTGATTTCAACTAAATCAGCTTTTAATTTTTCTTGCTTTAATTCTTCTTTTAACAAATCCAAAGTAAATTTAGTTCCATATATTTTGATATTTGGTAAGTCATATAGCATATCAGGAATAGCGCCTATTTGTTCATCATGACCATGAGATAAAAATATACCTTGAATTTTATTTTTATTTTTAATTAAATAATCATAATTAGGAATTATATAATCAACACCCAACATTTTATCATCAGCATATTTTAATCCAGCTTCAAATACATATATTTCATCATCAATATTAACGACGTACATATTTTTACCTATTTCATTTAAACCACCTAACGCGAAAATTTTAATCATATAATAACCTCCTTTCATTTAAAAAGACTAATTAATTATATCAAAAAATAACGAATTAGTCCAGTTCTAGTTATTTTATTTTTACATCTTATTTATTACTTTATTATTCAACCCTAATAACATAAAATTAAAATCAAATGAAAAAATAAAATTTTGGTATCAAATTATTAGTAGCAAATGTAACTATAATATTATTTTTATAAACATAACTTATTAAAATTTAAATTATAACATTTTTCAAAGAATTTAAAAAATCAATAAAATAATTATCATTTTATTGACTACTTACAATTATGACATCATCACCAATTGTTTTTATTTGACTCCACTTTATTTCTATTTCATCTTTTGATGTAAACATCGATATTAAAAATTTACTTTTTTCAACAACCAAATATTTTATTGTTCCATTTTCAATTATAACATCGATAATATTCCCAATTAATTTGCCTTCTGTTGTTATAATGTTCTTAGATTGTAGTTCACTTAACCGCATATTACCACCTAATAATATTTATTCATTATTTTAATAATTTTTTCATATTATCCAAACAATTCTTTTCAATTCTTGATATCTGAGCTTGGGATATACCAATTTCTTCTGATAATTCCATTTGGGTAATACCTTCAAAATATCTTTTATAAATAATATATCTTTCTTTTTCTTTTAACTTATTAATTGCCTCTCGCAACATAATATTCATATCTAAACCTACTTTATCCTTTTTATCTGCTATCTGTTCTTCTAAATAAATTGTATCTCCTCCATCACTATAAATAGGTTCTTGAATACTAACAGCATCTTTAACTGCTTCAAAAGCCTGCATAACATCTAATTCGTCTAGTTCTAATGCTTGAGCAATTTCTTTAATAGTTGGTTCTCTATTTAATTTATTAGTTAATTCTTCTTTAGCTTTTAAACCTTTATATGCAATATCTTTTAAATTTCTAGTAACTCTTAACGAACTATTATCTCTTAAATATCTTTTAATTTCTCCTAATATCATAGGAACTGCATAAGTTGAAAATCTTACTTCATGTGATAAATCAAAATTGTCAATTGCTTTAATTAATCCAACACATCCGACTTGAAACAAATCATCTAAATTATCAGTTCTGTTATTGTACTTTCTTAAAATCGATAAAACTAATTTCAAATTGCCACTAATTAAGTCTTCTTTAGCTGACATATCACCACCTTGATACTTTTTAAATAAGTCAATCATCTCTTCATTACTTAAAACTTTAATATCCGCAGTATTCACGCCACAAATTTCAACTCTATGACGTGCCATAAAAAAATCTCCTTTCATATCAATTATGATATAAAAAGAGATATTTAATACAATTACTTTATAAAATTACCATCTTTCATAATTATTTCATCATCAGCTATGACTTCTAAATCTTTAGTTCCAATCATAAAATCAACATGCGTATTACTTTTATTAACTATATCAAAATTAGGCTCTTTTATACATTCTAAATAACTAGATCCTAACGCTAAATGACAAGCAGCATTCTCATCATATAATGTTTCATAAAAAATTAAATTAGATTTAGATATAGGAGAATCATAATCAACTAAAGCAACTTCTCCTAAATATTTAGAATTTTCATCGTATTCAATTATCTGTCTTAAAATTTCTTTACCTACTTTAGCATCAAAATTAATAACCGCGCCATCTTTAAATTCTAAATAAAAATCTTCAATTAAACTACCATTATATACTAATGGTTTTGAACTATAAACTATTCCATTAACACCAAACTTATAAGGTGATGTAAATATTTCTTCGGTAGGCATATTAGCAATTGTTTCTATTCCATTTATAACCGTATTACCACCAGCCCATATATGTTCTTTTGGTAATTCTATAGTTAAATTAGTACCTAAACTATTTTTAAAAGTTAATTTTTTATATTGTTTATTATTCATAAATTCTGCTTTTTTACTATTTAATTTTATTTTATTATCCCATTCCTTAATCGGATCATCTTTATCAATTAAACACATTTTATAAATAATATTCCATAACTTATTTACATTATCTTCTTCATTTGGAAATAACTTATCAGCCCATGTTTTAGTTACAACCGAAGCAATACACCAAACAATTTCATTTTTTAATTGTCTTTCTTTATAAATAGGTTTCGTTTCTCTTACTAACTTCGCGCTTAATTCTAATTTTTTATTATCGATACCACTAAAATCTTCATAAGCATATAACATTAAAAAACAAGCATCTTTTTTCGCATATTCATCAAATATTTTTTTATTAAAAAAGCTACTATTTTTTAATTCATCATCACTTAAATTATTTAATTGTAATTTTTTTAATTCTTCATCTTCAAAATCAATATGAATATCTTTAACACCAATTTCATAAGCCTTTTTAACTAATATCCTTACAAAATCATAAACTTCAATTGGACATGATATTAATAAAGGTTGATTAGATATATTTAAACATCTTTTTAATAACAATTCCGCATACTTTTCTTGCATTTTATCACTCTCCTATAATTATTATATCCCAAAAAGATACATTTTAATTATTTTTTTTAATATAATTAATTAGGTGATTAATTATGTATTATAAATCAACTTTACCTTATCCTGAAATTAAAGTTGAAAAAGAAAACATTGAATATGCGAAAATGTTAATGTATCCATATGCTAGTACGATAAGTGAAGACACAGCAACTCATCTATACATGTTTCAATCATTTATTTTAGATGATGAAATAAGTAAAATATTAGAAAATATTGCCATAGTAGAAATGAAACATTTAGAATTACTAGCAAGAACAATTAATATGTTAGGACTTAAACCAGAATATAAATCTAATGATATTCCATGGACAACTGAATACGTTAACTATAATACTAACTTAAAAGATATATTAAAAATAAATATAGCAGCCGAAACATTAGCAATTAAAAACTATAATAATTTAATTAAAGTAATAGATGATAAATATATTAAGGAATTATTACGAAGAATAATAATTGATGAAGAAATACATTTAAAAATATTTAATGATTTATTAAACAAAATTAATTAAAAAAATTCATAACAATTAAATTATGAATTTTTTATTATTTAACTAATATAGCATGTGTTATTTTTTATAATTTAAAATATCACAATGGAACTCATCCTTATTGTTGACGTTGCGAACGTTAGACGAACTATATAAGCCTTACGCCCATATTTGCCTCACCTTGCCTTTTCATCGGCAAGGTGTGTATATCTTCATTTATACATTATTGTTATTTATACCATTTTTGCTTATGGTAATACATATGGTGATTGGGCTGTTCCTTCTCCCCCTGTAAAAATTAATCCTGACTTCAAATATATAACTGGACGAATTCCACGATCAAGTGATGACGAGTATATTATGTTAAATATGCCTCCACTACTATCAATAAAATTAACATGAGAAGAATCATATCTATTCATTGTCCATAAATCATTATTTATTATTGGATTTTCTATTGTATTTACATCAACAAATGTTTTTGTATTTGATTTACTTAAATCAATATCATTACCACTAAACAAATCTCCCACTGTTGGTAGCCCTATATATTCATTAATAACATCAAGATATACATCAGTGTAGTTTTGATATTTACCATAAGGACCATAACCAAAATTACCTTTTATTAAATAATCTCCATTTAAATTATTTTTAAATTTATTTAGCTTTGAATATAATAATGAATTTGGTGAAATTACTGCTGAATTTCCATACCCGCTACTACCAATTGTTCCATTAAGTACCAATTTAATATTATCATTGTCTTTACTTACCACTCTAAAAGTACAAATGTTATCGTCACCGCAAATACCATCGTCACCATTATATGATAAATTTATATATTCGCCTGCCTGAACCTCATCCGTACTTGTTAATTGTTTTACTTTACGGTAATTATCATAAAGTGTACCATTTCCTTCCATGATAGTTGTATCAAAAATTTTTATAACTGCTCGAACACCATAGTTGTAACCATATTCAAGTTTTAAACCTGTAATATTGCCATAATAATCAACATGGCGGACATAGGATAGATCAAACCTATTGCCTAGCCAAAAATAATCTTTTATATCTAAAAAACAATCCGAACTTCCAGCTCTTACATATTGATCTTCATCTAGTAATCCTACTTTTTGAATAGTTGTTATTTCATCAATATCTGTATATATTCCTACATTGAATGTACTATCTAATATATTATTTTGAACACTACTATCTAAACTATTCCAAAAATAATCATTTAACCAACTGTTTATATAACTTGATTCATATTCTTCTTTTGTCGTCCATACTGTACTAGCTGGTTGTATTGCTGTTAATGGTTGTTGTGTTATTAATGTTAATGTTTTAGCTTCAGTATCAAATTCTAATACTCGCCATTGATGGCCGCCATACCATAAGAAATTATTAGCTACTTCTTCATTAGTCCCAGTATAATAATATAAATTAGGATTTGTTTCGTCTTTTACTAATCCTGTTGTATTACCTTCTTGATACTGACCCAACAATGTTGATATTAAATTACCTTTAACAGGTTGTTCAACTATATCGTCATTTCCACCTATTTCTTCATCACATTCTTCATCATCCATTGCAAATGTTCCACTTGCACATAATGTAAATGTATGAGTATTACTTTTTATAACTAACTCTGTTAATTTAGTACCATCATATGTTAATTTTTCTACTTTCGCATTACCTAAATTCACCATTGTTGAGACATCTTCTTTTGTCATATCTTTGGTGCATATTTTTGTATAACTATTATCTAGTTGATATTTCATATCTTCACTAGCACAGTAATTATTGATGCCACTTAATATCATATTTGCTTCTGATCTTCCTGCTGATACTCTTGCATCATCTATTACATTTAATATTATTGGTGTTGCTATAAGTACTACTATTGCTAAAATAATTATTACTGCTAGTAATTCGATTAATGTAAAACCTTTTTTAACCATAAATACATCTCCTATCTTTATATAAATTATATAACATTTGACCGTAAAAATTTAACTGTGTAAGTTTGAATATTTTGTTATTTTTACCTTTCTAATTTTTTTACTGTCTACATATATTGTAGCATAAATAAATAAATAAATAAATAAATAAATAAATAAAATTTTTACATCATTTTACATATCTATATATTTTTCAACTCTTTCTTCATAAATTATACATAATTCATTTAATACTGTTTGCCAATTAGCTGTTTTGTTTTTACACCATTTATTTTTTAGTTCTTTTATTCTTAAATATAATACTTTTTCTAATGCTTGTTCATTTACAAATGAACCTTTGCCATTCGTTACTTTCCTTAATGCACTATTTAATGATTCTATCGGATTTGTTGTATATACTATTTTTCTTATATTTTCTGAATATTCATATAGCTGTAACATATGAGGAATATCATTTTTTAGTTTCTTAATTAATATTTTATTGCTTTCCCATTTTTTTAATACGTTATTTGCTGATTCTTTTGCTGTTTCTAAATCAGTTGTTTTATATATTGTTTTTAAATCAGCACATAATTCTTGCCATTGTTTTCTTGAAACACATTTCGTTAAATTTCTTATTATATGCACAATACATCTTTGGTGTACTGTTTTTGGATATGATTCTTCTAATATTTCTTTGAAACCAGCTACTCCATCACTGCATAAATATAATATATCCTTTACTCCTCTTGTTTTTAATTCATCTAATATTCCATACCAAAAACTTGATGATTCACTATCTCCAATCCAAAAGCCTAATACATCTTTATTTCCCTCTATATCAATACCTAAAGCAACATATACCGCCTTTTTTTCACTTATCATTTTTTCTTTTACATTTACATACATACAGTCCATATAAACAAATGGGTATATTTCTTTTAATTTACGTTGTTGCCAAGCTAAAACTTCTTCGCTCACCATCTTTGTTGTTTCACTTATAAAATTCTCATTTATTTCTACATTATAAATTTGTTTAACTAATTCTTTTATATCTCTTACACTATTACCCTTAGCATACATCATCATTATTGTATCTGCCGTATCCATTAATAATGTTTTTCTTTTAGGAACGATCACTGGATTAAAGCTATTTTCTCTATCCCTTGGCATGTCAATTGATATATTACCATAATTAGTCTTTACTTCTTTTGTTGACGATAATCCGTTCCTTGAATTACTATTTTTACTATGTTTTCCTTTTTCATAATTCATATGTTCATCAAATTCTTTATCTAATATTTTTTGCATTAATTCGTCTACTAATTCTTTCATAAATTTATTTATATCTTCTCTTGTTTTTAGATTTTGCTTTTCTATTATTTCTTTTACATCCATAACTACAATTTCTCCCTTATTTTATCTGTTATTATTGAATCCATCTCATTTATTATTAATGACCAATTCCTTTTACTTGGTTTAAAATTTTCTTCCTCTTTTTTTAAAAATTCACTAACATATTTTCTAATCTCTTCATTATCTTCAAATACCTTATATTCACTTATTAATCTAGATAATCTTGCTCTCATTTTTAAATATGAATATGTATATGATGTTATTGTTCTTGCTTCTTTACTATATTTTATTACCTCCATTATATCATCAATTATTCTATTTATCACCATTATTAATAATTTTTCATTTTTGTATTTTTCTAACAATTGGTTATATAACTCTTTTGCTTCTTCTATCGTTTCTGATTTATATATTTCTTGAATTTTACTCATTAATTTTCTATGATCTTTTTGTATAATATATGGTCTTGAATTATTATAAAACTCAATCATTGATGGCATTTTTATCATATTTGGATATACCATTTTAAATCCTTTACTTATATGAATATTATCCACCATTGCAACCATAAATAATTCCTCTATTCCTCTTAATTTAAAATTGCTTATTTTATTATACCAATAACTTGTAGTATCTTCCATTGGTACTATTACATCTATAAACTTTTTATATCCTTTTAAATTTATTCCCATAAATATATAAATGTCTTGTTTTTTAGGTATTTCTCCTACTTTTTTATATGCTTGTTCTTTCATTATTATTGTACTTACATATACATCATCTAATTCTCGCTTCATCCATTCTTCTAATTTCATTTTTTTTACCACAAAAAATAACTGCATAAGTTTTCAACTTACACAGTTATTCTTACACGGTTATCAAATGCAATAAATGTACTTAAACTTTACAAAAAATAATCAGAAATTAATCTGATTATTCTGAAGGTGTAGATATATCATCATCTGGTATACCATCACCATTTAAATCTAATTTGACAACAATTTTTCTATTTTTAGTTACAGTGTTATTATCACTATCAGTAACAGAATAAGTTATAATATTTGTTCCTTCTAAAAATATACTAGTATCTGTAAAAGGTAAATCATTAAATGTTAGTGTTGGCTTTAATGTACCATCTTCCTTATCAGTAACAGTTACATCGCTTAACAAATCAATTATTGTTCCTTTAATCATAATAAGTGGTGTTTCATCAAAAGATATAACTGGTAATTCACCTATTATAGTTGGTCCTTCAGGTTCAGGACTTGGTTTTGGTTCAACATATACAGGGTCATTAACATCAGTAGCTTCTTTATCGTAACTACTTTCTAATAATTCACCAGCTATTACTTTATCAATTAATCCTTGAGCTTCAGATACAGTTTCTTCAATTGGTTTCATAACATATAATTTTTGAGTAGGATATGAATAAGTGTATTCACTTCCATCAGTTCCATCTAAACTATAGCTTGTAATATTCCAACTAGCCATATCATTTAGTTGCATTTTAATTAATTTTTGAATGTCATTATCGCTCATATTAGTTTGAAAAGTACCATTTAATGAGCTTAATATTTTACTATAACCTGTTATAATTGCAGGACTAGTTGCTTTTCTTATAATACCATCAATAACTGCTTGTTGATTAACACCACGCCCTCTATCTCCTCCAGCGCTTATAGGGAGTTTCTTTCTTTCACGAGAGAAAGCTAAAGCTTGTTTACCATTCATATGATTGTAGCCTTCAGTAAAATAATATGTTCCACCAGCTGATGGAGAAGTAGTAAAACTATATTTAGAATATACATCAACACCGCCTAATGCATCAACAATTTGTTCTAAAGATGAAAAGTTAACTCTAGCATAATAATTAATTTCAACATCTAACAAATCTTCTAATGTTCCAACAGAAGTTTCAACACCATAAAGTCCAGCATGAGTTAATTTATCTTTACAACCTGTTGTTCCTCTTAGTTGAACATAATAATCCCTTGGAACAGAAATTAATAATACTTGTTTTGTTTTAGAATTAACAGTTGCTATCATATTAACATCACTTCTTGATACAGTAGAAATACTTCCATAAGAATCAATACCACTTATATAGACTGTAAATGGTTGATTAGTAACATCTGTTTCCTTAGTAATCTCTATTTCTGTTTTAATATTTATTGTATATATAGCTTTAAACATACCATTATATTCTTCGTTTTGTTCATATATTAAAGCCATAGAAGATTCTTCAATCAAAACTGAATCTATTTCTTTATTTATTAAATCATCAAACATTTCAACATTATTATCATATTTTATATTTTCAATTGTAATTTCTTCATTTAATTTAGTTAAAGCTTCATTAATATTAGATAATTCATTAAAAGTATAACCAATATTAGATAAATCATTTAATGATTCAAAACTACTATCATTCAAAACTAATACTAAATAGTTTTCTTCTTTATATTTATTTGTTCCAAATCCTTTAAAAAATCCCATTGTAACATTTAAATAATAAAATAGAATTCCCATAATAACAACTAAAATACCACTTAAAACATATCCTATTATATTTTTTACTTTATGTTTTTTAAATAATAAGAAAAATAATCCAACATCATATAAAATAAATATAACAAATAATAATAATAAATATTTCAATGGTACTATATTAGTACTTATAATAAAAATTAAAAACAACATAGATAAAAACACAATAATTGTATATATAATTCGATTAATACTTAATTTCATTTACATCACCACTTAAATCATTATACCACATTTTTTATATATTTATTTATTATATTGTACAATTTACAAAAATTGGACAAAAAAGTATATAATTAATTTTTTATATACTTATCACACCTATTACCCCATATATCAATTAATTTATTATTTTTATAAATTCTTAATATTTCACAATTATTGCTGCAACCGCCACAATCTACAGCTTTAGTATCAAAAGAAACATCTTGAATATTTAAATCATATATTTTATTAGAACTATTTTTTTTAGATAGAATAGCTATTCCTAATGCTCCCATTAAATGACTATTAGAATCAACTATAACATCAGTATTTAATATTTCTTTAAAATATTTTAATACACCTAAATTTTTAGATACACCACCTTGAAATATAACTGGAGATTTTATTTTTTTACCTTTACCAACATTATTTAAATAATTTAATACAATACTTTTACATAATCCTGCTACAATATCTTCTTTTTTATATCCTACCTGTGCTTTATGAATTAAATCTGATTCAGCAAAAACAGTACATCTAGCTGCTATTTTAACAGGATTATTACTTTTTAGAGCTAAAGGCCCAAAATCTTCGATATTTATATTTAATCTTTTAGCTTGACTAGATAAAAATGAACCTGTTCCTGCTGCACATAATGTATTCATTGCATAATCAGTAATTATTCCATTATTAAGTAAAATTATTTTAGAATCTTGACCACCTATTTCTAATATTGTTTTAACATCTGGATATATAGATAATGTTCCAATAGCATGAGCCATTATTTCATTTTTAACTACATTAGCATCTAATAATAATCCAATTAATTTACGGGCACTTCCAGTTGTTCCTATCCCTTTTACAACATATTTTTTATCTAAATTATTTTTTAATATATTAATTAATTTTTTTACAGAATTAACAGGATTACCTTCCGTCCATATATATGAAGAAGTAATAATTTTATTATTATCATCAATTATTACTCCTTTAGTAGAAATACTACCTATATCAATTCCTAAATAACAATTCATTGTCTCCTCATTTCTATCATATCATAAAAAGCTTCTAATCTGGTTTTTATTCCTACTTCACTCGTATTTGCATCAAAACTAAAATATATTATAGGTACATTATAATTATTGGCAATCTTATCAATTATTGGCATTGAACCTATTTCAGGAGTACAAAAACTAGATTTGATATGAATAATACCATCATATTTTTTATTGCATAAATATTTAGTCCAATATATATTACTAGAAGCATCCGCACACATTTTATATTTCATATATTTTTTAGATTTTCTTAAAGCTTTTTTTATTGTTTTTTTATTTTTAAATAATAAATAATTTACATTAGTAAACCTTTTAATTTCAATGTTATATGAAGCTAATTCTTTTTCTAAATAATAATTACTAAAAGGTTCCATTAAAGTATATAATTCCCCTATTACACCAACTTTTAAACAATTTTTAGGTTTATTTATTTTTAGTTTTTTGAATTTATGAAAATATTTTTTATATAAAATATATAAACTAATTGGATTATTAACTTTACTAAATTTATCTAACATTTCTTTATTTAAATTATCGAAACTATTTTTATTTACTTCAAATCCGACATTTTTTCTTATATAGTCATCTACTCTATCCATATATTTAACCATGTTTTTAGCTATATATAAATGATATAGGCCTTTAAAAATATTAAATTTTTTATCAATTCTTTTAATCATTTTATAAATTCTTTTAATATTTGCTTTACCACTCACTAAATTAAGAAGTTCAAATTTATAACCTAATTCTTTTAATATCTGTTCTTGTAGTTCACTATAATAACCATATCTACATCCACCACCAAATTGAATTAATATAGAAGCACCTTGTTCTAAAGATTCAATCATTGTTCCTAAGGTATATTTAAAAGGAGTACAAACAAAGTCTGGACTATATTTACTACCCAATTCAATTGTTTTAGCAGTTATAAAAGGCGGTATAATTATATCAGCATCAACTATATGACTTAATAAATATTTAGCAGGAATATAATAATTTCCCATATGAGGAAAAGAAACTTTAAGCTTGCTCAATTATATCCACAAAACTTTCTATTCTTGTTTCCATTCCTGCTAAAGAATCTAAATCATCAATAACTAAATTTAAGTAAGGCTTATCAATTTTTCTCATTACTAACTCATTTACCAAACTATCTAACCCACATGGGAAAGTTGTTAAAAATACAATTCCGTCAACTTTTTCCTTACAAAATATAACACTAGATACATTTTTTTTGCTATACTTCCAATACAAATCTTTAGACAAATAAAAATAATAATCATCATCAAATAAATCACTATATATTATTTCAACATTATATTTTTTTATAATATCAATAATTTCATTTAAATACTTATCTCTAATATTATAAGAATGACCTACTAATAATATTTTTTTATTTGAACTATTTAATTTATTAATATTTTCTATTTTTAATTTCTTTAATTCTTTATTGTATTTAATTGAAGCTTTTAAATATGCTCTTTTTATTTCATTTCTTTTAAAGCCTAACTCTTTACCAATTTTAATAAAATTTTTAATTTCTTTTTTACTATCAAATGTTAGTATTTTAATATCTATCAAATTATTACATAAGTCATATAAACAATCAAAATTTGAACACATTTGATCTTTAATACCATAATTTAATTTAGGTATTAAAATATAATCACATTTATCTTTTAAATAAACCACATGACCTAAAAATATTTTTAAAGATAAGCACATCTCACTAGTAGCTACATTATTTCCTAACTCTAATATTTCTTTATTCGTATCAAAACTTACTACTTCGATACCTAATTCATTAAAAAAATAAACCCATTTCTTACAATAATAATAGTATAATCCCTTAGGTAGTCCAATTTTCATCTTAATCACCTACACAAATTATATTTACTAAACACAATTTATATGACTTTTAATAAACATTATGATATAATCCTGACTTTGACAGTTTTAAAAAAGCAAAAACTCCCTATGCCTTATTTT
>ERZ1643251.932-NODE-932-length-36422-cov-304.324662_pt1 | contig 36422 bp, 46 predicted proteins | sample MGYA00579261_ERZ1643251 | MGnify/ENA primary metagenome ERZ1643251 (study PRJEB29033, sample SAMEA4952267) | chicken gut metagenome | biome: Broiler Chicken; feature: Gastrointestinal Tract; material: Caecum | place: Ireland | collected 2018 | study: Broiler... | reverse complement strand
GATCAAACATTCAGAGCAAGGCTGATATTTCGCAGATTACGCAATTAAGCAATGCCATTCAAAGCGAAGTTCAAGCAATTGGACCAGTTCTGCTCAATGGGACTTTTGATGACAATAATTTCAAAACATACTATATCCCGTGGGACATCACGAAAGATTACAGTCATATATCAATTAATTCTGACGCTCATTGGTTAGATATTTTCGGAATTAATAATAATGACGTTAAGTATATGTATAAGTATTATATGCCGGTCGTTCCGGGGACTAATTTTACTTACTATGGCTCTTCTAAATTGAACTGGGGCGGTGGAAAAGTTATGCCTGAAGCAGATTATTATATTCATTTTTACGATTCAAATAAAAATGAAGTTCAAACTGCTTCAGGATATTATCGCTATGACTCCAATAATCAGTGGTACGATTTCAACGGAAGCTGTACTGTACCGGATAATGCAGCGTATGCACGCATTGAAAGTAGATTGCAAGTTAAAGGGTGCAGCCAAAAAACATGGTTGTCACTTAATAATTTAAAAGTTTCAGGCGGCGCAGATACTGTAAGTTCAAAGATTTCTCAAATGTCCGATGACATCAACATGAGAGTACAGAAAGGTGACTTGCTTTCACAAATCAATATTCAAGCTGGCAGCACGTTAATTCAATCTAACAAGCTTTACCTTGACTCTTCCAGCGTTGTATTTAGTGGCAGTGCATTTATTCCGAGTGCAGCTATCACAGATTTATCAGCTGACAAAATCACAACCGGTACACTCAATGCTGCAAATGTTCACGTTATCAACATGGACATCGCAAACTTAGTTGGCGACAAAACTTCATTTGTTCGTTCTCAATGGCAAAATGCTTATGGAGCATACGTTAACATTGACGGTGGCGGAATGAGTGTTGGATATGGAAACTGGTTTACAAAATTTGACGGTATTGGAATGTCTTTCAAAGACGGAGGAGATGATTTAGGCGGGTTTACACGAATCGGAATGCATGGCGCACCTAGTTGGTATGGAGGTTTAGCGTTCAATGCTGGTGGAGACGCAGAATTTCTGTCAATTGGTGCGAAAGATTATCATAACGACAATCAAAACCCGATTCCGTCAAAGCTGTTATGGGCAAGACAAGGAATTGACACTTACGGCTACAACCCTGGTTGGAATTTCGGAGACGATGTTTGGACTAACAAAATCGGTATCAATTCAATTCAATATGGCTCATGGAATATTCATTTTGGAATAGTAGTCGGAAGCAACAATTTTTCAGCGCTAACGCTAACATCTGGAATCGGCAATGGGTTCTATTGGGGCTCTGACGGAAGTTTCGGATATGTAACAGGAGGAAATACACTCCATAACGTCAAAGGAAGTCAAATCGTATACAGTATCGGCTCTGACGGAACTTGCAATAGCTGGGGCGGCGTATAATATATGTGGTATCATATATACAGGAGGTCTTAACATGAACTTAAAAATCAAAGTGAAAAACTTAGAACTCAAGCCATACGTTCAATTTTTACAGTCGTTAGAACTGAAAGGAAAAGCAAGTCGAGGCCGCTCAAAGATTGCTAAAGCGTTAGACGAACGAAATATGGAATACCTCAAAGACGTTGAGAGTATTCAAAAAGAATATTTCAAAACTAACGAAAATGGCGAACTTGTAGCAGACAAAGAGGGAAGCCTCACACCAAAAGATGAAACCTCAATCGAAAAAGCTCAGAAATCAATGGAAGAACTACAAAATGAAAGTTCAGTAATTGATCTAACAAGTTATCCAGAACAAGTGGAAGCATTTGTCAAAGAAATGGATAATTATGACAAAGAGTTTTCAAATGCAGAAGCTACAACGTATGACGAAATCATGTCTAAGTTTGAAGAATAAAGGAGGATAAAGTCATGGACTTACGAGTATCAAATATCAATTATCAAATTGCGCAAGACGAAACAACAACTTCAATCACTACAACAATTAACGGTAGCGAAAGTGGAAACTACATCAGCGCAACAATTGTGATTGTTGCAGCAGATTTGCCAAGTGGTACAGAAAGTCTTGACGATTTAACACGCAAGAACATTCAAAAAATCGCATTAGGTAAATTACAAACATTAGTATCACAAAACAGCCCTACTACACCAAGTAAGTAGTGAATAACTTACATGAATTAATCGCACATTACGTAACACGTATGGTCGATGAACCAGTGATAATTGCTTTTACGTGGGCTGTTATTATCGACATTATCACCGGTTTTGCAAAATCATTAATGGCAAAGGTTACGCCAAAAATGACAATTTCAAAAAAAGGTTTACAAGGTTTAATCACGCATGCTTGCGTGATTATTATTGTTTTGACGTTATTCCCGTTAGCAAGTGCAATGGGTTTTTACGACCAAATAACGTTTCTGGTTGGTTTCTACGTAATCATTTATGTAGTATCAATCATTGAAAATCTTGGAGAAATGGGCGTGCCTATTCCAAAATTTGTGAAATCACATTTAGCAAAACTGCAAGACGATTACGAACATGAAGGCGAACAGAAAGGAAGCAACGAAAATAAAAAAGATTAATATCGCATTATCAGTTGTCCTACTGCTCTCTCCCCTATTAGCAGGGGAAGTGCAAGCAGCGCGAGAACAAGGACCCGACTGGTCAAAATATCAAGGATATACAGTAACTCGAGGAAGAGCAGACGACAAATTTGCTTTTGCTCAAATCGGAGGGTATGACAACGGTTATTACAACCAAGACACTTACAAAACACAAGTATCAAGTGCCATTGCTCAAGGTATGAGGGCGCACACTTATATCTGGTACGAAGTTGGCGGAAATGCACAATTAGGGGTTCAAGTGGTAAATCATTTCTTACCTCAAATTCAAACTCCAAAAGGTTCAATCGTAGCGTTAGATTACGAAGCAGGAGCAAGTTATAGTAAGCAAGCTAATACTGACGCTATTCTTGCTGGTATGAGAGCAATCAAGAACGCTGGATATACTCCAATGTATTATAGTTACAAACCGTATACGTTGGCACACGTTGATTATCAACGTATTGTTCAAGAATTTGGCAATCAATCTGTCTGGGTTGCTGCTTACGCTTCATATGCAGTTACAACAACCCCTAACTATAATTATTTTCCAAGCCTTGACGGTGTGGGTGTATGGCAATTCACAGACCATTACGGACACTCAGAGGGACTTGACGGTAATGTTGATCTAACGGGAATTACCAATAAAGGGTACAAGAACGGAAACCCTGAAAAACCTAATACAAACACTCCAGCAGTTTCCGCAGGACAGCAAGCTGATGACACCCCTAAGAAAGACATTCAACCAGGGTATACGGTTACAATTAATTTCTCTGCAAAGAATTATGCTACAGGGGAAACAATTCCAAGTTGGGTTAAAGGCAGTCGAGCTTATGAAGTAGAACAGGTATCAGGAAACAAAGTGCTGCTAGGCGGAATCAATTCTTGGTTATACAAGAAAGACGTGCAAATTCTGTTAACGAATACTCAAAATAACAGCACGATTGCAAATGCAAATAATACAAGTTCTCAATCAACGTACACTGTTCAATACGGGGACACGTTGAGTGGGATTGCTGCTAAGTTTGGCACAACATATCAGAGATTGGCTTCATTAAACGGAATTAGTAACCCGAACTATCTGCAAGTTGGGCAAGTCTTAAAAGTAACTGGACAATCAACTTCACAATCTAGTGGAAGAAATTGTACAGTTCAGCCAGGAGACACATTGGGTAGTATCGCTAATATTCTTGGTGTGAGTGTTCAATACTTGTGCCAAGTAAACGGAATTAGTAATCCTAACTTGATTTACGCTGGACAGTTGCTTTACTACTAAAAATTAGGTATCATATAGGCATGGAGAAAATACCCAGGCAGCAAAGTGCCGCACAATGTTTGGTATTTTCAGCACTGCACTCTATGTGCTGTTAGCAAAAGAGTTGGTTTACATACCAACTCTTTTTTGATATAAATAAAAAAGTAAAGAAATATCAAGGGAGATACAAACATGCAAGAAATATGGAAAGACGTTATTGGGTACGAAGAACAATATCAAGTGTCTAATCTTGGAAATATCAGAAGTAAAGACAGAACAATTGTTGATTGTTTAGGGCGAAAAAGAACGCTAAAATCGCATAAAATTAGAATTCAGACTTCAAAAATTGGGTACAAGCAAGTTTTACTGCATAAAGACGGGAAAATGAGAACTTGTCTAGTTCACAGATTGGTTGCAGAGGCTTTTATTCCTAAAACGGAAGCAAACAAGAATGAGATAAACCATAAAGACGAGAACAAAGCAAACAATGTTGTTGATAACCTAGAGTGGTGCGACCATAAATACAATATTAATTTTGGAACTAGAACAGAAAAAACCAGCAAAAAAGTGTATCAATATACGAAAGACAAGAAAAAAGTTAATGAATACCAATCTGCATGGGAAGCTCATAGACAATTAGGTTATGACCAAGCAAGTATTTGTAAAGTATGTAACGGAGTTCAAAAAACTGCATACGGGTACATATGGTCTTATGAAGAATTGACAAAATAGATCTTATCTCGTACAATAAATTTGTGAGAGTTTAGTTTTCATTTTCTGTTAAAAATGGCAGGTTGCGAAACCTGTCTTTTTCGTATATAATACAAGTACGGCATTTAAATGATTTTTCCATCTTTAGAATTTTCCATTAAATTTTCATTTATTCAAAATTCCACTATTTGTTTTTCGTTCATTCGGAAAGGACTAAAACAGGGCGTTGAACCCTGTTTTTTTTATTGTAAAAAAGAGTTGCATATGTATCTTTAATGATATATAATAGAATACGTAAGATAAGAAAGGAGGGAACAACAAATGGTAATGAATGGAACACCAACGAAGTTCAGAAAGGTACGATTTGCCAAGAATTTAACCCAGCAAAAGGTTGCAGAAATGGCTGGCGTTTCTTTGCCAACTGTACTCCGTTTAGATAACGGAAAGGGCGACCCTAAACTTAGCAAAGTAAAAGCAATCGCTAACGCTTTGGACGTCAAAATTGACGATATTGTTTAATGCAAAAAAAGAACCGCCATACAGGCGGCTAGAAAATTAGTAAAGAAAAGGAAATCAAACAAAATTGCCATTTGGTCGATAAACATAGTATATCAGAAAAGAGGAATTCAAACAAATGGAAAAACAAGAGTTAATCGTAAAAAAAGATTTATCAATCGAAAACGAAAAACAGTTCGATAATTATTTAACCGAAATCAAAAATAGATATGGTTCATTGATTGTTTCAAAAGAAACAGAAAAAGATACCAAAAAAGTTATCGCAGAATTGCGAAAATTAAAGCGAGAAATCAATTCAAAACGAATTGAAGTTCAAAAGGAATACGAAAAGCCAGCAAAAGTTTTTAAAGAAAAAATTGACAGTAAGTTGTCTGTCATTGAAGATGTCGTTTCAAGTCTTGATAACGGAGTTAAGCAATTAGAGAAAGCCCGAAAGACTGAAAAGCAAAACAAGATTAATGAAATCATCGAAAGCATGAGCAAAGAATATGATTTTGACGGAAAAATTAATTTTGATAACCGTTGGCTTAACAAATCGTACAAAATGCTCGATATTGAAAAAGACATCAAAAGTCAAATTAAAACATTCAAAAGGGACGAAAGCGATTGGGCGCTCGTGAAAAAATATGCCCTTAATAAAGGAGCTTTCCCAGAATATTACCACATGTTCGTTGGTGCATATTCTGTTTTTGATATTCAAAAAATGATTGACGACGATGTCGCCCACAATGAAAAAGAACAGAAAAAGCTCGAAAGAGAGCAAAAGAAAAGTAAACAGCAAGAAGTTGTTGACGAAAACGGAGAAATTGTTAACAAGCTCGAAAAAGTATCATTCACAGTGTGTGGTACAAAAGATGAGATTGACGAGCTATCGAAGTACATTGCAAAATCTAATTTGCAAGTCTTAGGTAAACCAGAAAGAACAACAATGATTGGAGATTAAACAAATGGAAAAAGTTACTAAAAAAGATATTTTCAACACGCTAAAGGACGTTAACGTTACAAGTTTGATTAGTAAAAAGAACAATCTCGACTATCTTCCATGGGCAAATGCTTGGGCGTTAATCATGGAACACTTCCCTAACTCTGATTACAAAATCAAAGAATTTCCAGAGTACATGTTAAATAAGCAAACCGGAATGTGGCAAGCCACAGGACGTGATGTTGATTACAGAAAAACACCTGCTGGGGTTGAGGTTGAAGTCGAATTGATTATTGAGGGCAACTCATTTATTCAAAAATTGTACGTCATGGATAACCGAATGAGAGTTGTACAAGAACCAACATATGTTCAAATTAACAAGACTCAAATGCGTTGTCTCGTTAAGGCTGCTGCTATGGCTGGTCTTGGTCTTAATTTGTATCAAGGAGAAGATTTGCCAACAGGAGACTTACTTCAAAAGAACGGTCTTACAAAAGAACAAGAAATGCACAATGCAGAATTAAAACGGAACAAAGCTGCATTCATGCAAATGTTGTCAATGATTGCACAACGTCAAAAAACAAATGTTAAGGAACTCGGAGAAGAAGTGGAACAGGAAGTAAGCAAAAATTACGGGGATAACCTATCTCAGCTTGATAAGTACAAAAATGGAATTGAAGTCCTGAAAGGTATGGTCAAAAAATGTACGGAAAATTAGCAAAAATTTCCGGGGACACAATTCAAATCAAATTGGCTGACGATATAGATCTAAGCAAAATACAAAAATTTGCAAATGGAAAGCAGCCGATAGTTGAAGTAAAAATCAATGATAGCAGGTCAATATCTTCCTCTCAAAGAGCTAAAATTTTTGCTTTAATAAACGATTTCTGTTATTACACGGGGTACTCTGTTGATGAGGCAGAGTGCCTTTTTAAAGGCTTGACAAGAACAAAGTACGGAATAGATGATTTCAGCTTATCTAATTGCTCGATGACAACAGGTTGCTTGATGATTGAGGCACTTCTCGAATTTATGTTTGAACATGATATACCGTTCGCCACAAAGACGTGGGACTCGATACCCTCATTCTTTCCAAAACAAATGCTATGTGTTAAACACAGGAAATGTGTTATTTGCGGAAAGCACGCAGATATTGCGCACGTTGATACAGTAGGAATTGGACGAAACAGAAACAAAATAAACCATGTAGGGTTATATATCATGGCACTATGTAGGGAACATCATACAATGCAGCACACAATCGGTTTAGATACTTTCATGGAATTATTTCACATAAAACCGATAAAAGTTACACCAGAAATTGCAAAAGAATTACACCTCGGAAAGATAGATATAACAGAATAGCTTTATCAGCCCCTCACGTTGCGTGAGAGGTTTTTTATTTTGTTTTGAGTGTAATTATATTAAAACGGCATAAAGTGTCTTAGAAAGAAAATACGTAAAGAATAAAAAAATACGAAGAAATATGTTTACTATGTGTCTTGCATGATATATAATTATCTCATAAGATATTTAGATCTTACAAATACCATAAAACACAGGAGGACAAACAATGTTTAGATTAGTGAATGGAATTATTGAAGGGGTGTACAAATTCTTTTTGAATTTGATAAAGATTGCAGGTTGCCTGCCGTTGACGTTGCTGCTGTTATTGGTAGCGTTACTCCCGCTGTATCTCGTTGCTTTGGGAATTAAATATTTCCCTGTCGTGCTAGTTGCGGGGTTGATTATTGGGCTGGTGATCTATTTAAAGAACAAGAACAAATAGTGGAGGCTTAGAGATGAAGAACACAGAAGAATATCCTAATTATTGGGCAATGATTGCAGCACCCGTACTTAACGATAAAGAGCTGTTATCAAAGCCAAAATCTATTTTACTTTATGGACACATTACAACATTAGCTAGGTCAACAGGAGCTTGTTGGGCTACAAACAAATATTTTTCGGAAATATTAGATGTGTCTACGAGGTCTATAACAGAATACATTAGATTGCTGGTCGATAAAGGCTTTATCAAAGTGATTACAAAATACAAAGAGAACAGCAAGCAGATTGAAAAAAGACTTATTTTTCCACTTGCACCTATGGAAATGAGCTTCGATAGTATGGAAGTACACTGCGATACCCCTATGGAAGTACACTGCGATACCCCTATGGAAGTACACTGCGAGGAGAATAATACAAGTATTAATAATACAAGTATTAATAATAAAAAAAGAGATATAAGAGAAAAGTCAGAGGGCTTTTCTGCCGGAACAAGTTCCGACACTATCCCTTACTCAGAAATTATCAAATACCTTAACAAGAGGACTGGAAAGAATTACAGGGCTTCTTCTCAAAAGACAAGACGACTGATTAAAGCAAGGTTCAATGAAAAGTACACAGTTGATGACTTCAAAAAAGTTATCGACAATAAATGCTTGGAATGGTTACGAGATGATAAGATGAGCAAATACCTAAGGCCAGAAACGTTATTCGGTACTAAGTTCGAAAGCTACCTAAATCAAGATAGCAAAAACAATCAAATTCCGAATGGTTGGCTTGACTACTACAAAGACAACGGAGGTACAGAAGCATGGTAGAGAATAACATTGCAAATGAATTAGCAAAAATCATTAAAAGGTTTCGACTAAAAGATATTAAACAAGAAACTCCAGAAGAAAACGCTAAAAGGCAAAAAGAATATGAAAAAAGACAAGTACAGAAGTTTTACAAAAACTTCGATAAGACTTTTCTACGTAAAAGGTCGTTATACGACGAAAAAAACGTCTTAGAGAGAGTTTACGAGGACTTGGATATAAATAGCCCCGAACAGTTCAAAAAGCTCGCTAAGAGGTCGCTAGGGGTCTTAAATGATTTTGTTAACGGAAATGTGTATACGGAAGTTTTGACAGGGAGTTCAGGAACAGGTAAAACTACACTGGCTGTATGTATGCTTAACAAATTAAGTGATGAATACACAAAACGTTGTCTATTTGTTTCTGCTTCGGCAATGTATGATCTTGCTGTTAGTAAATACAGTGAATTGCCAGTGCAAGAAAAGCAAAAGAAGCAAACAAGGCTTCATCATTTACTTGAAGATATTAAAACTGCAGAAGTTGTTGCGATTGACGACTTAGGTTCAGAGACAGCTATGCAATCAAAAGCTGGAGAAGCTACACAAACAATGCAAGATTTGTTATTCAGAATCGGGGATATGATACAGGACAAAGGGTTGATTATCACAACTAACAACACCCTATCTCAATTCAAACAGATGTATAATCCTAAAGTGGTAAGTCGGTTATTAACCAATAACCCAGAACACGTATTGAATTTCAATAGTATTCCAGACCATAGACAAAAAAACAGATAAAAATACGAAAAAAAACAGTTGACTTATATCTCGAAAGATATATAATAATACTTGTAAGGAATTTAGGAGGTAAACAAAATGGAAAGACAAGAAATTGCACAAAAACTGGACAAAATGGTAAAGAGTATGCCGGGTACATTCTATGTACATAATGACGGAGACCTAAATCTTGAATGGGACGGAAACAGGGTTGTACAAATCAAGGGCTGGAACCCAGCAAAGATGATTTTAAATTTCCCAAAAGAATTTACACAAGAAGAATGGAAAACGATTTGCACATTCCAAGAAGAAGCATCAGCAATGCTTATCGAAAGTGAGGTAAAGTAAAATGAACAAATCAAGCATGGTAGATTTAATTCAAAGATTAATCAATTCAAAAAACAATTTGACTTACAAGTACAAAGTTACATTCTCCGAAAACGGAGATTTGAATTTGTGGGCGATTGATAGTTACAAGCCGAATGAAGCCAAAATTATTTTCGCTCCAAAAGCAAAGTTGTTGGTTGCTTTCTTTGATAAAGAAAAGAACTACAAATTTTCTCTAGATGACACATACGCAGGAGAAACGGAACTGTTCAACGATTTAATTTTGAATAACGTTTTAAAATTGTTCTTTGCTTATGGTTCGGTGCTCATTGAAGAAATGAAAAACGAATCTTCCAACAAAGAAAAAATGTTTTTGGTAAAAGTGTTCGAAGGTAATTTCGGATATTTGTTTTACGACGAAAACGAAAAAGAATATTACACAGGCTCAATTTCAGCAGGAACTCAAATCAAGGGGCAGAAATGTCTGTTCACAAAAGATGAGATTGACAAATTACGCCCAAGAAAAGACATCGCTGTTAACTGGACAAAAGCAGAATTAATTGAAAGTCGTGGAAACAATGATTAATGGGTTCGATGAGTGGGCAAAAGTCCCAGAGAATAACAAAGAATTATGCGACATTTTGGACGAACTGTTTCCAAATCTAAGGAGTGAAAACGAGTGTACAAGAGAATAGCACAAAGCATAGCTGGAGATTTCGAATATTTGTATGACAAATCAAAAAAGATTTCAGAAAAAAATTTCGGAATAGTGGAAAACGATAAGAGGGCAGATGATTTTAGCGATTTGAGGTCAGAAGCTCTGAAGATTATCGAAAAAATAGATGATTTAGAACGGAGTATGAGACATTGAAAATAACAATTCCTACCGAACCAGTAAGTCAATTAAGACCGAGGGCAACAAGCAGAGGAGGCCATACACGGGTTTATGACCCTCCAAAGGTAAAGGCGTACAAAGATAGCGTCAGAAAGTTTTTGGAAGATTATCCAATAAAAAGATTTTCAGATGTGGAACTAGACGTCAAAGTAAAGTTCTATTTGCCGGTTCAAAAAAGCATTTCAAAAAAAGAACGAGAACGTAGGTTGTCAAATGTCCACAGGCCAAAAATTAAGGCTGATTTGGACAACCTAGCTAAGTCTTTATTAGACGCTCTCAACGGCTTAGTTTGGGACGACGACGCAAGAATAGTACACTTAGAACTGGATAAGTATTATACGGAAAAACCAAGAACAGAAATCGAAGTACGCGAAAGGGCTAATCAATGAAAGAAGAATGGCGAGACATAAAGGGATACGAGGGATATTACCAAGTATCGAATTTAGGAAAAGTCAGAAACGTTGATAGGATAACAAAAGCAAACCAAGATGGAGTTCGTTTTGTTAGAGGAAAAGAAATAAAGCAGTGGCCGACGGCGACATCGAAATACCAATACGTAGATTTACACAGAGAAGGCAAAGCCAAGCATTTTTCGGTTCATCGGCTTGTAGCGCAAGCCTTTGTTCCAAACCCTGATAATTTGCCACAAGTAAATCATATTAACGAAGATATTTCGGATAACCGAAGTGAAAATTTAGAATGGTGCACTCAAAAATACAACAACAATTATGGAAATCATTCCAAGAAACAGCAAAAAGCTAGAACCTCGGCCAAGACTTGTGTTGTTCAAATGAACGACAAGAAAGAAATCTTAGGAATTTATTGCAGCCAGTGGGAAGCAATGAGAAAAACTGGTACAAGGCAAGGCAGTATTTCTTCTGTTCTCACAGGAAGAACAAAAACTGCCAACGGTTTCTATTGGCGAAGAGGAACGAAAGAAGAATGGAATAAATTACACGAAAGGGCATGACAAATGATTGAAAAATGGAAACCGATAATTGATGCGCACAGGTACGAAGTTTCAAATTTAGGAAATGTCAGAAAGGCTGGAACACACGAACACTTAAAGCCTTTGGAAAGCATGAAGTCGAGAGAGGGAGCTTACGTTGCTTTAAAGCTAGACGGTGGAGGACATGCAACAAGGAGGGTTGACAGATTAGTTGCAAATACGTTTGGCGAGTTTCACAGCCCGTACAAATATCTTTTAATTCATAAAGACAAAAACGTAGACAATAATAGTTTTGATAACCTAGAATGGAAACCGAAAATGAAATCTGTTGGGAAACTCATCACAATCATCAAAGGAGACTTTACACGAATATACAAAACCAAAACAGATTTAGCAATGTTTTTGGGAATGAGTTACGCTGCAAGAGTGCCGTCAATAAAAGTTTTGGAAGAAGCAGAGCGTCAAGGTTACGAAGTTCATGTAACAGAAAAAACTAACGGTTTTGATGAGTGCCAAACGAGAGATGAGAAGTTGACGAGTGACCCCCAAACAAAGAAACTCATCAGAAAGAAAATTGGCGAATTTGTTGAATATCTATCAAAAAAATATGATTCAACAGACATGCACGGAAAGCATACAATTGGTACAATCGACGAGGACGACCCAAAAGTGATCGAATTCAGAAAGTTCCAAAAAAAATACAATTTTTAGTTGACAAATGTCTTAAATGATATATAATAATAATTGTAAGATGTAATAAAAAGTAAAAAAGCAAGTTACAGTCAGCACAGTAGGGTGTATCGAGGTTCAATTCCTCGACTGTGCTTTGGGCGTGACACAGCCCATAAAATTTATTTTTTGAGGAGATGAAAAATCTCCATAAAAAAAGTCTTGTTTCATAACGTGTCAACCCTATAACTATTTGTCTAATACACCATAGCTCAGCAAGTTGTCAAAGGCTTGTTGGGCATAGCCCGAGGACTTTAAGAGGGCGAAAGGTATTACAAAGCAACCCCATTGGGTTACGTAAATCAGGATAGATTAATCGACCAACGATGTAATCATGGTTAACCCGTACAGGCGGCATTGGGTAATAATATTCAATGCGAGGGTTCGATTCCCTCTACGGGTGTATTTTTATGCAGAAAGGAGGGTGGACATTGGGACTGATTCATTTCAAGGGTCTTGATAATCGTACATATGTTTTGTCAGATTGCAAAAGCCATGAAACAAGGGCATGTGGTTTTAAATATCCAGCAAAAGGAATTTACGAATTCATCTATGACAATCGAACTGTAAGAGTTTCAAAGAAAACTTTCGAAAGGGTTTGGAGTTTAACGGACCCTGACATCAATGGTGAAGGAGGGTAAGAAGTGGTGACGAAGTATAAATTCGGTAATGTATACAGAATTTTAGTCAGAAACAAGTGGGTCAAAGTTACACAAAAAGAATGGGAGCAATACTAATGGTTGGAGTTCTTTATTTTTTGGTAACAGTACCATTTCTGATGTCAGCTATTGTTATCACAAAGACGTTTATTAAAGATGAAACGAAAGAAAATGATTGACGAGATTATTTTTCAGAACACAGAAAAGCTGCCGTCGGAAACGTGGGAACGAGTTACTGTTGACGAATTGGTAGACGATAACGTTCCGGTTGGAGGGGTTTCAATCAGCAAAAGCGATATTGATTGGCTGCTCAATGGAGGAGTTATCGTTGACAAAACAGACTGTGAACATACACGGTTGATAATGCTAAATAACGAAAGGGGCTAGGCAAATGAAAAACTTAGGCTATGAAAACGGAAAGTTTAACGGAGGTTGGTTTGAATGGGTTGGGTATGAACTCAAGCAAGTGTTCAAATCAAAAGCTGCATTGGGAATTTGGTTTTTCGGAGTAGGGTTTCAATTAGCAAATTTACTTGCGAACCCGATTAACTGGGTGTCAGTTATGACTTTTGGTGCAAGCGTCATTGGTTTGTTATGTACGGTTGCTATGATGACAGGTAACAGTATTAACGGCTTGCTTGGAGCAATTTCAGTTCTTGGCTTTTGTATTGTGAACGGAGCTGCTGGTCATTATTGGTCAATCTTAGACCAATTAGTGTTCCTGTTTGCTATTGATTTACCGTTAATGGTCAAATGGAAAACGTGGGGAGCTGATTTCGATAAAAAAGCTCGTACGTTAAGTGGTAAAGGTTGGGCAACAGCAATCGTTGGCATTTTGGTATTTTGGGCAATCTTATATCCTTTAGGAATTGTACTTAAAGATACAGCGCCACTGATTGACGCCGGTGTGTTAGCTGTTGGAGCTGTTGCAAGTATTCTTTGCTCACTACATTTCAATAACACATACACGTTGTGGCTGATTTCAAACGTTATTAACATTGTTCTTTGGGTTCAAACAGCAATGACACAAGGCATTTCAGGAACAACAGTTGCAATGTTAGTAACAACAATTATGTATATGTTAACCGCAATCTACGGGCGTTTCATTAGTCCCGCTTGGACTGCTGGTAATAATAACAAGCAAAATGTATTTAACAAAAACTAGCCACGCTAGGCGTTTTGACGGAGGTTCAATTCCTCCGGTGGCTTTATCCGGATAAACAATTTTAAATTATGGAGTGATTGAATATGAAGTTCGATAAAAAAGATGATGAATTAATCGAAAAGATTGCTGATTACTTTGAAGAAAAATATGGACCAGTAACCGTGGTTGTTGCCACTGATGAAGATATGGCTTTTTCAGAGCGAAACTACACCGCAAAGAAAGCAATAAACATGAGTGCTGTGTTTGATGAAATCATGAAAGCAATCGGAAAGAAAGATTAATCATGATAAATGAAAAAATAAGGAAGTGAAAATATATGTTTTTAACAAGCAATGTTCATTTAAAAGATCTAACTGACTTTTTACAAGAAAATTTTAGCAAATACGTTTTTGAACCAGATACATCTTTGAATTTGATTGAAATTATAACAAAGAAGAACGCAAAAAGAGGAAAAAAAGAAGTCGAAAACATATTGGCAATAGGCGTTGATTACGAAATAACTCTCGTATATTTTGAACACAACAACGATATTCTTAACATAGAAAAGCAAGCACAAGAATTCATGTCGAAAGTGAGTGAAGAGCAATGATACACCCAGATTATTTGTCAAATGATTGGTTCGATAAAGGAAACAAAGAACGTGTTCAACTTGGAGATGAAGTTGAAACTGGTTGGGGAGTAGCTGCTAGCTACATTTCAAAAGATGAACTAATTCATTTGTTAAAAGGTGGGGTTCTAGCAGACTACACAAACGGGGAATATTCTCACTTCTACAAACTTGATGACGAAGCGTTTGAAATGGTGCTAAAAGCGTGGAAATCAAGGAAGTAGACAACAGCAGAAAGGAAGATTAAACATGGCAAGATTTGTTAAAGTTGGAAACGGCAGCACAATGATTAATGTTGAACAAATTACGGCCATCTATCCGAATGAAAAATCGGAAAGATATACAGTAGATTAGCATGGCTAATTTCGGAAAGGCTATCGACTATGTTAAGGAATATTTTGACGAAAGAGGTTAAAGAGCAAATGACTAAATTAAGACCAGACTATTACAAAGGCAAAAACGGAAAAGATCTGTTCAATATGTTTGAGGAAGAATTTCCCAGAGAATGGACGACCGGTTTCTACGTACTAAATTTAGTGAAATACGTAAGACGATATAAAAACAAGAACGGCGTTGAAGATTTAAAAAAAGCAAGAACTTATCTCGATAGGCTTATCGAATTTGAGGATAAACCAACAATTCACGAAGAAACATCAAATAAAAATTGTAACCAATCATTTGGAGTATCAGTAGCAGAAATGCAAAGAAAAGTTTTTGGAGATAGCGTAGAAAAATAGCATTTACAATTTTCAAAAAGTAATGTATATTTAAACAAGTGAGCAGAAGTGGTTCACCTCCTAAAAATGGTACTTATACAACTTGATAAAAACACAGGTATCGTGTACAATAACAGTATCGTTAACAGCGATAATGTTGTTCTGTGTTTTGTCGTTCAACTTGAAGTAGCGGTCGAAAGACCGTTATTTTTTATGCAAAAAAACGATAAAAGTTGTTGACTTATATCATGAATGATATATAATAATAATTGAAAGATACAAGGAAAAGAGGAACACAAAAAATGATTACAGACACATTCAAAGTATTTAAAGAGCAAGTTGAAAGTAGTTTTCCAAATTACATGGTCGATTACAGTCCGGCTAACAACCGGGTATTTGTTTTTAAAAATGAGGAACCGTTTTGTATTGCAAAAATTTTCTTAGAAAGACACGGGAAATACATGGCGTTTGATGTAAATACCCCAGACATGTTGCTGGAAATGATTGCAGATTATAGTCAAGAATTTTAACGGAGGTTTACAAAATGAAATTTAAAGCAAGTTCAGTTGATATTATTCTTTTTATTCTCACTGCATTAGCCGGAATGAGAAGTCCACGAGATTTTGTTGCAATGTTTGCGGTGTCGATGTTATGGTTTGCCATTCATTTGGTTTTCAGTAAAAAGACTTTAAAGCATTTGCGAGAAACGATCATTACAAAGTACATTAAGGGTGACGAATAAATGGATAACAAAGAAGCAATTAAAGAACTGAAAAGTATTTACGATTGCCTTAATGTGAAAAACTTTGAAGAAAGAGCAACGTTACTTGAAACATATTCAAGAATTATGCAAGTTGCAAAAGAAAATGCAGAAGTTGCACATCTTATAACAGGGCGTATTGTTACAAGTGATAACGTATATTGTATGTTAAGAGACAAAACAGAAAATGTAGACGATGTTTCACAATATCTGCTTGATGTGCGAGAAACAACGATGACAATTAACCCGAAAATAGAACTCCATTACGTAGATATGTTTGGACATGTTAAAGATTTGCAAACAGAAGTATTAGAGTTCTTGATTGACCTAATTTTGAAGTTGACAACACGATAGTGTCCGAAAACAAAAGTCGCTTAATGGCGGCTTTTTTGGTATAATTAAGTAAGACAATAACGCAAAAGAGGTGCAAAAATGGACGTAAAAAACGTGGATATTTCCAAATTGAAACCATATTATAACAACCCACGAAATAACGAAAAAAGTGTTGATGATGTAGCGAAGAGTATCAAAAAATTCGGGTGGCAACAGCCAATTGTTGTTGACAAAGATATGGTTATCATCGTAGGACATACACGGTATTTGGCTGCTAAGAAATTAAATCTCAAGGAAGTTCCTGTACATGTTGCTAAAGAATTAACAGAAAACGAAGCTAAGGCTTATAGAATCGCAGATAATAAGACGGCCGAAATTTCAGCATGGAACTATGAAAAATTAAACGGCGAAATTGACGAAGCAATCGCTGGAACGACTGATGATTTCAACCTTAGAGGCATGAAAGTAGATGACGGAGGAGTAGACCTAGACAATCTAGATGACATCGTTAGCGATGAGGGACAAACACAAACCAAGCGGTACCTCAAAGTATTGGTAACTGATGAAAGCAAACGGAATTTTATTTTCAAAGAAATTTGTAAAATTGCGTTAAAACTAGAATTGGAGGTCAAATAATGGAGATTGTTTACAAAGACATTGATTGGGTAGAACCTTACAAGAACAACCCGAGAAAAATCTCACAAAAAGCGATTGAGGGAGTCGCAGAAAGTCTAAAGCAATTTGGCTGGGAACAACCAATCGTTACGGATAAAAAAGGTGTCATCATTGTAGGGCATACAAGATATTATGCAGCAAGACAATTAGCGTATTCAGAAGTCCCAGTCGTGATTGCTGATTTACCAGAAAAAGAAGCAAACGAATACAGAATTGTCGATAATAGTTCGTCAGAAAAATCAGAGTGGGACATCGATAAATTGTTCGATGAACTTAACGAAATCGAAAAAGGAACATACACAGGGTTCAACTTTGACGAAATCGAAGAAAGTGTCGGAATAATGCTTGATGAGATCGACAAAAAGATTGATGACAAAAAAGAAAAGAAAAAGCAAGACGAAACTAACGAAAGTTACAAATTAGTTTCTTATGACGCAGAAAGCATTAACAAAGCACACGAATATTTATCAGAGGTAATCGGAAAATATGCAGAAATTACAGAGCATAAATAACGTTAGAATTTACGTTATATCTCATGGACGACCAAAACTAAAACAAAGACCGACATGTAAGATATTAGACGAGGCCGGCTTAGATTACTACATGGTTATGAATGAACACCAAGTAAGTGATTACGTCAAAAATGGTGTTGACCCGAAAAAAATTATTGTAACGACAGATAAATTTGAAAAAGAATACATGAAAGACCACAGAATCTATAAAGTGAGCAATGGTTTTGCCGGAGCTGTACCTAACAGGGAACGGTGCAATATTGACGCCCGAGAAAATGGTATCAAATATGCCCTCCAACTAGATGACAACATAGTTCAGATGTATCTTCGTAATGACGGAATAAAAAAGAAGTACAAAGAGAAATATCAAAACAAGATGTTACCAGAACTCGTAAAGTGTATGAGAGACATATGCGATAGCACTAACATTGGAATGCTAGGGCTAACAATGGGAGCAACCCCTACGATTGAAAAAAAGAAAATCAGAAACGGATATGCTTATTCGTTCTTTATGGAAAACGTTGAAGCTAATATCCACTGGAGAGGTCCATTCGATGATGATGTAACGCATAACTTAGATTTTAACCATTCAGGTAAGTATACAAATGCGCTGCTTACGTTGGTTGGATATGCGAAAGAAAGCAAATCGAATACAGGAATGAGAGAAGCGTACAAAGAGTTCTATACTGAAAGAGCTTCAGGAGTTGCTGCATTATACCCCGATCACGTAAAAGTTGGGGTCAAATCAAAAGCAAATGGAAAAGAAAGCAGGATCTACCACGTATTTACAGGGAGATTACACCAAAATATCAAGGTGTACGATGTAAATAAGTTTGCTAAGTCGTTACACGCAGTAGAACAATACGCCGACGATTACGGAAAGGAATTGAAAGATGAGTAAAGCATATATTACAGCATTAGGCGATACAGGGTTAAAAAAAGAGAGTGTCATCTATAACGATGCGGTATCACTAAAAGAAACAATCAAGAGAGCAGGGTACGAAACAGAAATTGTTTTACGAGAAGATGTAGACAAAATCAAAGGCACGGACAATGACGTGCTTTTTGTGCTATATGCAGGAGTAATCAATTTTGGTGGAAAGCAAACACCACACGTAGTCAAGGTAATCAAGAAGATGAACAGTTTCAAAGGTAAAGTGGTGTTATTCTTCAATGACGTAATGGATAACCCCAAAAACGATATGCGTGATGAATTTGTGCATGTCAAAAGACCGATTTATCTAGCTAACCCGATTGAACCAGAAATTGCTGCACAGAGTGTAATCAACTTCAATGTTATTGACGCAGTGCAAATGAACCAAAGTTGGACGATTGGTAAGAAGCTAGCAAAACGAAAAGAAGACGAAACAGAACCATTGTTTGATCTAGCATATGGAGGAAGAAACAGACCAGGAGTCCTAAAAGAACTCAAGGAAATCTTTAGCAAAGTAAAAAGTGGTGTGGTATTTAATGGAGTAGCAAAAGAATTGAAAGGAGGTGCAATCAAAGAACTAAACATCAAGAAGAAAGTTGATAACTCGTTATTCCGAGAAATGATTTCGTTAGGTAAATACACAGTTATCCCATACGAAAAGAAAAAGGACTATGTTACCTCAAGAATGTTCGAAGCAATGACAAGTAATGCTATTACGTTATTTAACGAGAAAGAGGTTAAAGTCGAGGGGTTAGTATTACCAGAGCTGCAATATGAAACACCACAAGAAGCAGTAGAAACCATTAATGGAGAGTATAGTGAAGAACTATTACAGGAACAACATGAAATTGTACGGAAGTTTGATTTCGATAAGCACATTGAACAAGAAGCAGAAGCATTTAGAAAGATGTTAACAGAATAAAGGAGGCACAAAGATTGGTTAAATACAAAGAATGGCTATCACCAGAAAAACTTAACCTAGTCCGTAATTGGAAAATGAACGGACTTACCAACGAAGAAGTAGCGAAGAACATGGGAGTAGCTCGTTCTATGTTGTATGAGTGGCAAAACCGTTTTCCAGAGTTACGGGACGCACTTAAAACAGGAAAGGCAGAAGCCAACGCTATTGTTGAAAACAAGTTATTCCAAAAGGCTGTCAAAGGTAATATGACAGCTATTATCTTTTATTTGAAGAACAATATGCGGGACAAGTACAACGATAGTCAAATTGGACCAGAAGAACGAGAACTTGTAAAGCAGCGTATCAAGAAAGAAAAAGCACAGGCTGCTATGCTTGAAGAAAAAGCAAAGGCTTTGAAAGAGGGCAAAGGCCAATTTATGAACGTGGTATTCAATGATGACCTATCCAAAACAGAAACAAATGGCGATGAATGATTACGATAATTGCTGTAAAGACGAATTATTTTTTTGACAAAATGCTAATCGCTCACGGGCGGAACACAGCCGAAAGGAGCAAAAGACGAACAAATGGAAAATAGAACAGTTTCATTGCGTCAAATGATTGGTGGAGGATATGACAAATTTTGGAACGATAAGCACTTTTATCGAGTTGTTAAGGGTAGCCGTGCCAGTAAGAAGTCAACTACGATAGCTTTCAATTTAATTTATAGATTAATGCGCTACCCGTGGTCTAATATCCTTGTTGTGCGGAGATACTCAAACACAAACCGGGACAGTACTTACTCGGCACTCAAGAAAGCAATACACAGATTCGGGGTTGATGAATTGTTCAGATTGAATGACGGACGTCCAGAGATTGTGTACAAACCAACAGGACAAAAGATCTTATTCCGTGGACTTGATGACCCGTTGAAGATTACGTCGGTTGATGTTGATGTCGGAATACTATCCTTTGCGTGGTTTGAAGAAGCGTTTGAGATTGAAACACAAGACAAGTTTGAAACTGTTGTCGAAAGTATTCGGGGTACGTATGATGACCCAGAGTTCTTTCTTCAAGTAACAGTATCTTTTAACCCGTGGTCTGATAAGCACTGGCTCAAGAGAGCGTTCTTCGATAAAGAAACAAGATACGAGGACTGTTACTCAACTACTACAACTTACCAATGTAACGAGTTTATCAGCGATAAAGACAAGAGCCGTTATGAAGATTTAAAGAGAACTAACCCTACACGGTATCAAGTGGTCGGGTTAGGTAACTGGGGAATTACAGAAGGGCTAGTGTTTGAAGATAACGTACACGTGGTTGATTTCGACATCAGTAAAAAGCTAAAAGAAATCAAGACAACATGTTATGGTCTGGACTTTGGTTTCAGCCATGACCCTACCGCACTAATATCCTGTATCTATGACGAGAACAACAGAGAGTTGTATATTTATGACGAGTTATACAAAACACACTTACTGTCATCTCAAATTGTTAAAGAAATAGACAAAAGAGGCTTGAGAGGTGCAAGGATATATGCCGATAGTGCAGAACCAAGAACGATAGCCGAGCTTAAAAGCAGAGGAGTTACAGGAGTGAGACCAGCGTACAAAGGCAAGAATTCAATTCGTTCAGGTATCGACTTCATGCAAGATTTAAGAGCGATATACATTCACCCCTCATGTACGCATACAGTGGAAGAATTTGCACTGTACTGCTATGCTAAAGACAGCAACGGCAACTGGAAAGATGACCCCGAGGACGCAAACAACCATAGCATTGACGCTATCCGTTATGCGTTAACAGATTATATCGGTAGAGGGACTATCAAAGCTAAGTCGTTCAAGAAAACTTTATTCTAGAGGAGGTACAACATGTCAGATAATTCAAAGTACGTACGAGAGGACACATTCACGGGTAATATCACATTTCCGAAAGACGTTGAACTTGATATTCCGGCTTTGATTGCAATTATTGCTAAGAATCAATCAAAAGCAGAACAATATCAACAAGACCAAGATTATTACAATGGCAACCATGCAATCTTGAACAGTTTAGGAAACGTTTCGGGCATTAACAAAAAATTGGTTGTAAATATGCCATATTATCTCGTTAACACATTTAACGGGTACTTCATTGGAAATGAACCAACGATTGCTTTAGATAACGATAAGCAGAATGATCAACTTAACGATTGGTTGAATGTCAATAGTTTCCAAGACAAACTCAATGAAGTATCAAAAGAGGTTGACATTGTTGGTAAGTGGTACATGTACCTATACCAAAACGAACAATCAGAAACAAAAGTTGCTACGATTAGTCCAGATGACGGAGTAATGGTTTACGATGATACGATTGAACAGAAACCATTAGCTTTTGTTCGCATGTGGAAGTCATACGACAATGAACAATGTGCAGAAGTTTCATTTGCTGACAAGATTATCTCGTATAACACAGATAACGAAACTGTGATTGAGGAAAGAGCTAATCTATATCATCAAGTGCCAGCAGTGGAGTTTTATGCAAATGAAGAAAGAGCTTCACTGTTTGAACCAGTAAAAACATTGTGTGCAGAACTTGATGAGGTTATGAGTTCCAAAGCAAACCAAGTGGCTTACTTCGATAACGCATATTTGAAGATTTTGGGGCTTGATTTAACCGACCAGGAAACAGGAGAAGTCAACTTCAACATTGCTAATGACCGAATGCTGTATGCCCCAGACCCGGAAGCTGCAAGCGCTGACGTTGGGTTCGTTGAAAAACCAGACGGAGATACGCAACAAGAACACTTGATTGAACGTTTAACGGATATGATTTTCCAAACAAGCATGATTTCAAATCTTAATGACAAAGTGTTTAGCGGTAATTCAAGTGGTGTGGCTCTCGAATACAAGCTGTTGCCAATGAAGAACCTAGCACTTAACAAAGAACGTAAATTCACACAACAGTTGCGTCAGCTGTTGTCAATCGTATTAGGAATTGGAACAGTAGTTGGAGGCTCGTCATTAGATTGCATCAAAGACCTGTCGTTCACATTTACACGTAATATTCCTACTAATGTTGATTCAGAAGCAGATGCAGCACAAAAGCTGACAGGTATTGTTTCTCAAGAAACACAGCTTGCACAATTATCTTTTGTTAAAGACCCTAAGAAAGAAATCGAACAAATGCACGAAGAAGAAAAAGAAAAGGCAAAGAACGCTATCGAAAACTCAGGAGCTGCTTACAATTGGGATAACGATAAGCAAGACAAAGATAGCGATAAACAAGATGGCGATAAGCAAGATAACGATGAGGACGAAAAGAAAGGCAAAAAGGCAGTAAACGATGAACAATCATAATGCTACACAAAACCTAATTGCACAGAACAATGCAAACGATAGAGAGCTGTCAAGCGAGTTGCAGACACTATACGGCAAGTCGTTAAGCGATGTCGAAAGAGATGTTGACAGTGAGCTTGCAAAAGGAATTGACGGGCTATCAAGAGTAACTGACAGTCAAAAGAGAACTTACAAAAGTAAACACGATGAGATCTTTAACGCAGCTCAAGAAGTTCTTAGCAATAACCCTGATTTATCATACACAGACTTCAAGAAGCAGGTTGAGAGCCGATTAAAAGCGTATACAGCTACATCAGAAATCAATCAATCAGAATTTTTGAAGTCGCTCGCCGGTTTAGGTGTGATTGCCGCAGGCTTGAAAGTCTTACAGTTAGCAAATAAAAGACTTTACCAAGATGTAAATGTTTCGCTTGACGCAGTAGGCAGAGAGATTGGTAAAGATGTCAAACTATCGAGTAAAAAGATACGAGATATTGTCCTAACAGGAATTGACGGAGCTAACTTTTCAGAACGTATCTGGAGAGATACAGACGTGGTAAAAGCACAACTTGATGAAATCATTCCAAAGATGTTGGTATCAGGAAAGAGTAATCAAGAAATGGCTGCCGAACTCAAGAAGCGAGTAGAGATTATCGCCAACAATCAAAGATACGTAACGGAAAGAATTGTAAGAACAGAAAGTGCAAGAGCCGAAACTGAAGCTGCTAAACAAGTGATTAAAGCTCAAGGGTTTAAGTATGTGAAATGGATAGACGAGGCAGGAGCTTGCAAAGCGTGTGTCAATATTGCAGAGGGTGGCGACTTAAAAGACGAATACGGAGTGTACACATTAGATGATGTACCATATTTGCCAGTACACCCTAATTGTCGCTGTGCATTAACCCCATACGAAAAACAATAGAATTAGCAATCAAGTAAAAGTCATGATACAATATAGTCAGATTTTTACTTGTTTTTTTATTTAAAAACTCGGATAACAATCAGACATGATTTAAAACAAGGAGGTTCAGCAATGACTGAAGAAAATAAGAACGTAGAACCTGTTGAAGAACCTAAGAACGGCGAAGAAAGTCGCGACAAAAAGCCAGAAAAGGTATTCACACAAGACGAAGTTAACCAAATTATCGCAGACCGTTTAAAGCGTCAGAAAGACAAATTAGAAAAAGCTGCGGAAGAAGAACGCAAGAAGCAAGAAGAAGCCGAAAAGCTTAAGAAGATGTCAGAAGATGACCGTAACGCTTTCGAATTGAAGAAAGCAAAAGAAGAACTTGCAACAGCGCAAAAGCAAATCAATCGTTACAAGATGAAGCAACAAGCCAGTGAAATGCTTGGAGAACAAGGCATTCAATTAAGCGAAGCGCAATTAGATCTAGTCGTATCTGATGACGCTGAAGCAACTCTCGGTAGGGTTAAGAGCTTAACGTCAATCATTGCAGACCAAAAAGAAAAACAACGTCAGCAAATGTTAGCTGGCAAAACACCAAGTGTTGCTGGAGCAAATAAAGACGAACTCAAGAGTAAGATTGATAAAATCAAAGACCCTTACTTGCGGCGTGAAGAAATGCTCAAGCATCCAGATTTATATTTAAATTAACGGAGGTTAGGTTATGACTTTAACAAACACACCAAATGGTGTCACAAAGAAATTAGGCGGTGTCGATAACAAAGTTATCATTAACTCAATCGACTTCGTAAAGCAATTTGAATCAAACGTAAATCGGTTACGTGAAGCATTAGGTATCATGCGCATGCAACCTTTAACAAAAGGTAACACAGTAAACATCTGGGGCGATAAAGTTATCGAACCAACAGGAACAGCTGGTACTGATGACGGTGCAGGCGGTGTCGTTAACCCAGCAGTTGATATTCCTTTAACAGAAGTACAACGGAATCTTGACCGTACAATCGAATTGAAATGGCACAAGTACCGGAAAGTTGTTCCGTGGGAAACAATTCAACAATTTGGTTACGACCAAGCAGTATTGCAAACAGACCGTACTATGATGTTGCAAATTCAAAATGACATTCGCAAAGATTTGTTCACTAACTTAACGAACTTATCTGACGCAACATCAGCTAACGTAACAGGTAACTTGCAAACAGCTTTAGGTGCAGCATATGGTAAGGTTATGGACGCATTTGACGGTAACGTTGACCAAATCGTAATGTTCGCTAACCCACAAGACGCAGGCGATTACTTAGGTTCAGCTGTTATCCAAAACGGTCAATCAGTTGGCTTTGGCTTAACGTTAGTCGAAGATTTCATGGGCGCTCGTTTGTTGCTTAACAACAGTATTCCTAAGGGGCAATATGTTGCAACAGCAACAAACAACTTGAACTTAGCTTACATGCCAGCTAACGATGCAGAATTAATGCAAGCATTAGCAGGTAAGCAAACAACAACTGGAGAACTTGGTTTGATTACGTTAGTTCACGACATTAACACAACTAACGCAACACAACAATCAACCGTTATGGACGCTATCCAAATGTTCCCTGAAATTTCAGCAGGTGTTGTCAAGGGTACAATTTCAGCTCCAGCAGCTGCTTCATCATCGCCAAAAGCATAATTACTGATGATTGATCTAAGCACCTCGATTGAGGTGCTTTTTTTATTAAAGGAGGACAAGAAATGACAGAAGTAGTATCACTAGACAAAATAAAGACAATGCTTTGTATTACAGGAAACGATAAAGATAAACTTTTGAATATCATTATCGACAATACAGTGAAGCAAGCACGGTTTAAATTAGGAATCAAAGGCGATACAGATTTTCCAGATGAATTATCCTATATCCCATTTCAAGTGTCTGTAAGACGTTATAACCGGCTAAAAAACGAAGGTATGAAGTCATATTCACAAGAAGGCGAAAGTCTTACATTTATGGACGATGATTTTGACGATTTTATTAATGACATGAACAGATACAAAGACGTTAACGGAATCGACCAGGGATATGCACACGCTAAATGGTTGAACCCTTATATGCAAAAGAAAGGCGTTGCAAAATGAGATATGACACAAAAATCAAATTAGTATACGCACAAGACAAATACGACCCAAAGCTGGGAAAACATGTAACGTCATATGTGCCAAAGCTGGAAACTTACGCAAACGTTACTTCAACTGGAATTAAAACAAGTACAGAATTGTTTGGAGCAATCAAAGCCGACAGCCTAACGATTAGGCTGATGACCCCAGATAAGTTGCCGAAATACAGTTATGTTCAAATTGGGAATACACTATACAAAGCAACAGAAGCCCAATACCTAAACAATTCAGTAACGCTTGTAACAACAGAAGTGGTGGGGGTTGTCAATGCAAGTTAAAATTGTCGGCATGGACGCTTTGGTTAGTGGTTTGCAATCAAGAACCAATACTAATCAAATCAAGCAAATCGTAAGAGAATGTGGTACAGACTTAAAGTCCAAAACACTAACAAATATGGCTGGTGCATACACGCATGGTTACTCAACTGGTAGGACTGCGAGAACTACAAGTCTCGATTTCACTGACGGAGGTTTAACAGCAAAGGTAAAACCTACAACAGAATATTTCCCATTCTTGGAATATGGTACACGGTATATGGCTGCAATGCCAACGTTGAAGCCAGCATTCGATGTTGAAGCTCCATTATTTATTCAGAAACTAAGGAGGATCATGAAATGAGCAAAAGCCCAGAGCAAGAATTATTTGACGCTGTGTATTCTGCAATTCAAGATAAAGGCTACACAGTATATGACTATCTTCCACAAGAAAACGAACAGGTAGAATATCCATTCGTAGTAGTTGGCGGAATTTCAACGGCAATGGTCGCTAACAAAAGCGCATATCGTGGAAAGGTAACAATCACGATTGATGTGTGGGGAGATATGAATAACAAAATCGAAGTTTCAACAATTGGAGATGATATTTTCACTTCACTTGCAAGAGGCATCAATACAGATTTGTGTTCGTTTGAACCCCGTTATTCAGAAAATTCAAAGCAACTAATGCAAGACACGTCAGTTGAAGCTCAAATTTTCAACAGATGTATGGTACAATTAACGTATAGCTATTAAGGCTAAATAAATACACAAGGAGGACAAGAAAGATGGCAGAAGCTATTAAACCATTGCAAGGTGCAGATACACTTATGTTTATTCGTAAGCTATCAGACGCAAGCACAAAGAATGGTGCATTAATTCCATATCAAACGGAAGGAGAATTCGACCCTTCACGTGATACAGATACTACACAAACAAAATCTGGTGTAGTTGCTACAAAGGCTGCTCTTGAAACTGATTTATCATTCAGTTACATCATGAACACATCAGCAGCTTCTGATGCGTTGTTCGATAGCTTGTTACAAGGCGACAAGGTTGAAATCTGGGTACTTTACCACGAACGTAAGAACTCAGCTGGTCAATACTTCGCTTTCTACATGCAAGGTGTGTTATCAGAATTAGATAACTCAAACGATGCTGATGACAATTCAACTGTCGAAGCAAAGGTTGCTGTTGACGGAACACCACAACGTGGCTGGACTTCATTGCCAGAAGATGTAGCAGCACAAGTTGACTACGCATTTGCTGGTCTCGGCAATAGTACAAGTGGTGTCGCATGGAAAGCAACTGATGCTGGAACTAATGGAAGTCAAAAAGACACTGGCTTCACGGCTCAAGCGAGTAACCAGTCATAGTGACAGTGCTTCAAAAGCAGCAACAGTAGAATTTCAGCCAGACGGAAAGTCAGCTGAAAAATAAATAAAAATGTGAGGTGCAAATTATGATTATCAAAATCGCTAACAAAGAAGTAGATCTTAACTTCGGAGTTCGGTTTGTTCGTGAACTCGACAAAGTTAAAGGCGTAACACAGAACGGTATTCAATTCGGCATGGCTCTTAACGCTACAATTCCAGCGTTAACAACTTATGACCCTGTCGCATTGGCGGACGTTCTCTATTGCGCTTCATGTACTGCTAAGGTACGGCCGTCAATGGAAGATGTATACAATTACATCGACAATGCTGACGATATTAAAAAAGTGTTCGATGAAGTTCTTTCAGAATTGAAAGAAGCGAACGCTACAAAAGTCATTGTTAAGAACTTGACAAAAAACATCAAAGCCTAGGTGGGCAAGGCACGGTTAAGACCTCTGAACAAACTTACAGAGAAATAGTTTTGAACAGCCTAGCTTACCTAGGCTTTTCTTGTATAGAAGACATCGAGCGTATGACGCTTAATGAATATCAGCTTAGAATGGAAGCATACCAGCTTCAAAAGGTTGATAGACAAGAGGAGCTAGCTTTACAAGCATGGTTTAACCAAAGTGTTAAGGCTACCAAAGGAAAAGGAAAGCACCAAAAGCCATATTATACAAAATTCACAGATTTATATAATGCAGAGGAACATAAGGATAAGGTTCGACAAGCATTTGAGCCTGATTACACTCCTCAAACTCAAAGAGTTACTCATAAGAGTAGACAAAAGATTTTGTATGAACGGTTAAGAGAGTACGACAGAATACACAATCAGAAAGGAGGATAACAAGAAGTGGCGCAATCATATAGTGTTGAAGCGATTTTATCAGCGCAGGACAATATGTCTAACGTATTCAGAAACGCTGCAAGTAATGCAAGTAGCATGTCGAGTGCAATCTCAAATGCAGCAAGCGGAATTAACGTTAAAATGGCGGCTGCTGGAGCTGCGGTTACAGCTTTCGGAGCTTCTTCGGTAAAAGACTTCGCTTCGTTTGAAAACAGTTTAAACAAAGCTGCCGTGGTTGCTGGGGGAACTTCAAAAGATATTGACGGACTTGGCGATGTAGCTATCCAAATGAGTAACAGTTTGGGTATTTCAGCGCAAGAATGCAGTAACGCATTCATGAGTATGGCACGGGACGGTGCAAGTGTTGGAGATATTAAGAAAGAATTCCCAGCGATTGCTCAAGCAGCAACAGCATCAGGAGAAGATATTTCAAGTGTTGCTGGTGTTGTACAAAATGCGATGAACGTTTGGGGTAAGTCAATCGAAAGCCCTCAAAGGGCTGCTGCTGTATTGGTTCAAACAGCTAACCAATCAAACGCAAGTATCGAAAGCATGCAACAAGGACTTGCAAACATGGCGCCAGTTGCTAGTCAAGCAGGAGTATCGTTGCAAGATACATCAACAGCTTTGGGGTTGCTGACTAACAAAGGTTTCTCAACAGCTCAAGCCTCGCAAGATCTATCTCACGCAATTTTGCAAATGGTTGCTCCGTCATCAACAGCGGCAGCGAAAGCAAAAGAATTGGGAATTAGTTTCGTAGACGCTAGCGGAAAAATGAAGCCTTTACCGTCAATTCTCCAAGAACTTACCGAAAAGACGGCTAACATGGGGGACGCTCAAAAGACAGCAGCCCTCAAGACAATGTTTGGTACTGCTGGTTACCAAGCTATCGCTCCATTAATGGAAGCTATGGCAGATAAAACCGGGGACGCCAAAACATCATGGGACGCATTTAGTAAGAGTGTTGATGAAGCTAGTTCAAGTACAGCGGTAGCAACCAAATTCTTGCAAGACCAAGCCGGCGAAATGACGCAAAACTTAGGCGCAAAACTTAGTATCTTAAAACAAAACTGGACTAACTTTGGAATTGTTGCTCAGCAATCAAACAACAAAGCTGCAATGAGTATGGTAGACTTTGCAAGCAAGGCTTTGCAATGGGCTACAACTTCAAAAAGTTCAACAGCTGGTGTTATTCGCTCGATTGCTGGGTTAGCTCCAGTTATTGGTCCAGCAATGACAATGGCAAGTGGCTTCTTCAGCAAGTTCAATACGATTGTTACAGGAACAAAGACAGTTGTAGGAGCTTTAGGAGCACCGTTCAGAGCGGCTGGGAATCTAATTTCAAAATTAGGTTCATCATCTAACGAAGCAAGTGTGGGAACAGATAAATTAGGGTCTTCATCTGAGCAAGCCGGACAAAAAGTTTCTCGAAGTAGCACAAGTGCAAATAGAATGATTGCCAGTGCAAAATCACTTGCAATCGAAAGTTTAGGCGCAGCTGCGAAACTTGCGGCTCTAGGTGTGGCTGCTGCTGGAATCGGTGTTGGAATAGGCCAAGCTGCAAGTGGGGTTGCTAACCTAGTTAACGCCATGTCAAATCTTGCTTCTCAAGGAGGAGCTGGGGTTGCAGTGATTGGAATATTCGCCGCAACAGTTGTGGCATTGTCATCTAAACTAAAAGGCTTACTTTCAGCAATATCTCCAGCCACAGCTGGAATAATGTCATTCGGAAATGGCGCAGGTCAAATGCAAGTTAAGACCGCAAGTGGAGTTCCTTCACTTAAACAAATGGCTACTGCAATGGAAATGAACATGACTAATGCAAAAGCTGCTTCATTGCAAATGATTTCGTTTGGTGCAAGTGCATTAGAAATTGGAGCAGCAGTCGGAGTTGCCGCAGCAGGAGTTGCTGTATTAGTGAACTCGATAGCTAACTTAGCAGCAACAGGGAACGCAGGAATTGCAGCAATGGCAACGTTTGGTGTAACCGTTGCAGGTTTAGCGGCAGTGTTTGCATTGTTAGGGCCAGCATTAGATGCAAGTAGCGTTGGACTGATTGCTTTTGGTGCTGCTGTTGGTGGTGTAGGAGTTGGAATTGGAGCTGCAACAGCAGGAATTGCAGCATTGATTACAGCATTAACAACATTTAACGGAACAGGAGCTCAAGTAGTTACTGTTTTAGGTTCAATTGGAGCTGGTTTTGCTGCAATGGTTGTTCAATTCGTTACCGGGATAACAACAGCTATTCCAGCGGTTATTCAAGGTTTCGCACAGATGATGGTTCAATCTGTTGCTATTCTAGCTACATACGCACCACAATTCATGTATAACGGAATAATGCTGGTTACAAACTTGATGAATGGTGTGGCGCAAGGTGCGCCTCAATTAATTGCGGCATTCTTCAACATGTTGAGCTCAATCATTGTTTCAATTACATCGCAATTGCCAACATTTATGGCTAATGGTGCGCAAATGATTGTTGCGCTGTTGCAAGGAATTGCACAGCAAATTCCAAATGTAGTTCCAGCAGCAATGAATACAATAACAACATTTCTGACTACGGTGGCTGCAAATCTACCTCAACTAATCTCAGCCGGCATGCAAGTAATTATCGCTTTCTTGCAAGGCGTGGCACAAAACATTGCACAAGTGGTTACCGCCGCATTGAATGTCATTGCACAATTCTTGGAAGGTTTAGCTCAAGGGCTTCCCGGAGTGATTAATAAAGCAGTAGACGTTATTGTCGCATTCGTAGAAGGAATAGGGGATAACCTCGGAAGAATCATTCAAGCTGGTGTAGATCTGATTTTCAAATTTATTGACGGGTTAATCGAACAAATACCTAGAATTGCAGACAAAGCGGTTGACGCTGTAATGCAATTTGTATACGGAGTTGGTTACACTATTGGTAGAGTCATCTCGTCTGGTGGTCAATTAATCAATAGTTTTGTTCAAGGTATTAAGAACGGAATTGGAGCTTCTCGAAGCGCAGGTAGAACTAATGGTAACGCAGCGGGACAAGGTGCTGACAGTCAGCGAGGCTTCTTAGACCAAATAGGCCGTGGGCTCATGAGCATGTTAGAGCATGGAATTTCAGGAATGTGGCATTCTGTAACAGGTGCTGCTAAAGATATTGTCAAAGGTGTCGTTGATACCATTAAAGACTGGGGCAGAGACTTGAGAACAATCGGTCATAACATGATGGTCGGTTTTGCAAATGGTATTTCGGAAATGGCAGGTAGCGTATGGGACGCCGCCAAAAGCATTGCTAAAGGTGCGGTTGATATTATCCAAAGCGCTCTTAATATCCACTCGCCTTCACGTGTAATGAAGAATGACGTCGGTGTTTATATTCCACAAGGTATGGCTTTAGGTATGCTCAAAGATATGAACTACGTAGAACGAGCAGGAAACAAACTCGCTAACGCTGCGGTAATGAGTGTTCCGGGAGTTGATACATCAGAGTTTACGAACTCATTAGACAGCTTATACGCAACAAACAATTCATTAAATGGTGGTACACTAGGTGTAGACAATAAATATCGTTTGTCTATGGAACAACAGCCAGCGTATATCAATTTGACAATGGGCGACCATAACTGGGGTACATTTGTTGATGATATATCGACTAAGCAAGGTAGCCAAGCGGTATTACAGAATAATTATCGAATTTAATAAACAGAAAGAGGTTAAGGTCATGTACGAATTTAACGACCTCAACCCTCGGAGCAAGCCTTTTGGCGCTCCGGTAGGGGTTGAAGCAGTAACGTATAACGGACATCAATTAGACACAGAAATTGTAGGTTTTCAAACTTTAACAGTTGAAGGTCGAGAAGATTTCTCACGAAAAATCAATAGCGTTGACGCAAGTGGGGACGGAACAATGTACCTCTCTTCAAAGATTGAAGAACGAGAAATTGCCGTCAACTTCTATTTTGAAGCTGATACCGTTCAAGATTATAACGCTCAAATGAGCAAATTAAAAAGCATTTTAAGAGAGCCAAATCAAAAAATCTCATTTGCAGATGACACAACATACTATTTCATCGGAACACCAAAATTGGAAGTTACAGCAGGGACTTTAACTCCAACAGGTAAAATCACTTTCACGTTAAACGACCCATTCTTGTATTCAGAACAAACAACACAAACAGTTAGTGGTGGGGCTATTAACGTAAATAACGAAGAATTGTTATACGGTACGCTGCCAAACACAATCACAGTAACCATGGCTGCTGGAGTTTCGAGCTTTTCAATGACAAATGGCAGTAAAAAATTCACAACAACTTCTGGTGTAGGAGAGGGAGACGAAATCGTTATCGATTTCAACAAACTAACATATGTTGTCAACCAAGTAGACCAGACGGCAAATGTATCGTTACAATCTAATTTCGGAGATTTTTATATTAAGAATGGAGATACAATCAATATCCCGTCAGCTAGCGAAATCACACTGAGCTACAACGTAAAAACACTGTAAGGAGGCAAAAAAAGTGAAATATTTTCTTTTTGATAAAGCGCAAAAATACATTACACGCATTAACACAGAATACTTAATCGAAGCGCACTATACAGAAGAAATTAATACAGCTGGGCAATTAGAATTTACCCTCCCTGCAACAATGCGGTTGCCTAAAAATGTTTTTTACGTATGTGTAACAGACCCAGACGATGAAACATCATACTTGATGTTCAAAATTGTTACCGAAAAAGTAACAGACGAAAAAGTTATTTATACGTGTATCGAAAACGCTTATGATGAATTAGCTTCATATACCTACATCAAAGACAAGCGCCCTACTGCAATTGCAAGTGCAATGTTGCAAATGGCTTTAGCCGGTACACGTTGGAGTGTAGGTGCATGTCCTGAAGTATCTCCAAAATTCTGTTCATTCTATTACATCAGTGTGCTGGAAGCAATTCAAAAAATCGTAAATTTGTGGGACTTTGAAGTTCAATTTCAAGTAAAAATTGACGGAATCACAAATGAAATCAAACAACGTAACATCAATCTGTATACAAAGCTCGGAAAGCGCACTAACAAACGCTTTGAGTATGGTTCAAACCTGTTGAGTGTTACACAAGCTAACGATAGTACAGGACTTTATACGGCTCTTGTAGGGCGTGGAAAAGGTGTACAAGTAAGTAGCGGAGATACAGATACAGACCCAGACGGATATGGACGTCGTATCACGTTTGCTGATGTCGTTTGGTCTACACAAAGTGGTAACCCACTTAATAAACCAGCTGGGCAAGAATATCTCGAAGACCCGAATGCAACAGCTGCTTATGGTTTTCCTGACGGACACCCACGAATTGGCTTTGTTACATTTCAAGATTGCGAAGACCCTAACGAATTAATTCAGCTTACATATGACAAGCTGCAGGAAGTTAACCACCAACAAGTGCAATTCTCTGCAAGTATTGCTGACGTTGGCTCATTAGATTTAGGGGACACGATTGCGATTGTTCGCCACGATATTGGAATTGAGTACTATACACGAGTGTTCAAAGTTGTTCACGATTTACTGGATAGCAGTAATAATACAGTAGAACTCGGAGACAATATTGCTGGCTCAAATAGTATTACTCAACAAATTTCAAATATCCAAAACAACCAAAGTAGCGTTCAGAATGCAATCGACACAATCGTCATGAATGGATCAGACGGTAACAAACTCTTCTTTGGTACTGATTTCCCAGCAAATGGAACAGACGGGGATATTTTCTACAAAACGCTTGAAAATGGCGGAACAGAAATGTATATCTACAAAGACGGCGGCTGGCAATTAGTCGTAAGTACAGAAGAACTCGACGCCGTTCAAAAGAAAGTTGATGAACAAACTTCACAAATTCAGCAAGCTGTCCAAGATGCTAATGCTGCTTCTGCTAAAGCGGACGGCTTAGTTGCTCAAGTTGGAGACGCTAATACCAACGCGCAAAAAGCATTAACGACCGCACAACAGAACCAAGCTGACTTGGCGCAAGCTAAGAACGACTTGGAGAACACCAAGAACCAGCTTACTAACGTTCAATCAGACCTGACCGGCACTAAGTCAAGCCTTGCAGGTGCAATATCAAATATTTCGCAAGCACAAGAAGATTTGAAGAACACAGAGCAAGGTTTACAAGACGTCAAATCAAATCTAGCAAGTAATGCGGAAAAGTTATCAAATTTAACCAAGCAAGCACAAACTCAAGGGCAAACGATTGTTGATATTCAAAAAACACAATCGGGTCTTAGTGCTGATATTGCAGATGTGAAAGGCAATGTAAGTTCATTGCAGGATACGGCAAACAGCCTACAAGCAACGGTTAAAGACAATCAAGGCAACATCTCAAAGCTGCAAGATACTGCGAATAGTTTGCAATCGTCTATTACTGACAATAAGAACAACATTGCAAGCATTAAGCAGACCGCCGGAAGCATTCAAAGCACGGTGGCAAGTATGCAGAATGCCGGCGAGAACCTGATTGTCAACAGCGATTTTGAACAAGGCGGATACCATTGGAATTTGAATGGCTGGCAAATCAGCAATGATGACGAATTTCGTAATCACAAAATCATCTCCAAAACGCAAAGTGGCTTAGGCTCTGCTAACTATAACGAATTCAGTGCTACTGACCTGATACCAGTTCAGAAAGGGCAGACAATCAGTATCGGGGTTTGGGTCAAAGCAAGCAATGTTGACAGCTCGGGAGACGGAAATTGGGGTGCAACGTTTGGCGTCAATTGGTACGCCGACAATAAATCAGGAAGAAATCATTGGAACGATTATCGTACAAAAGCTGATGACGGCAACCACGATTGGCGGTTCTTGAAAATGGAAGGCTTGCAACCGCCTGCCGATAGTAATTTTGCAAGAGCTCATTTCTTCTTAACGCAAAACGGAACGGCTCAATTTGCTTTGCCAATCATGGTTTATGGCGACAAGTTGCCTGCTTGGAGTCCGAGCCCGTTGGATAGTGCAACAGCCACTGATATGAGCAGCGTTGAACAAACTGTCAACGGCTTGAAATCGACGGTTCAAAGCAACAAGGGCGATATTTCAACTTTAAAGCAAACAGCCAGCGGACTTGAAAGCGACGTTCAAAACAACAAGAATAGCATTTCAACAATCAAGCAATCAGCTGATAAGGTTCAAAGTATCGTTTCAAATATGAAAGTCGGCGGAACAAACTTACTTCCTGAAACACAGAACTACACCGGCTATATTCGTTGGGGTGGAACTGAAATCATTGATAATTATTCATACAACGATTACCAGTTCAAACCACAAACCAAGATTATTAATCTTTACCAAACCAACGGCAATCATTCCTTAGATAACGCAATGCCAACACCGGATAACAAACCGATTCATATTATCCAAGGAAAACAGTACACGTTCAGTGCTTATGTTTGGCACTATGGCGATACTGGGCAAGCCAATGAATTAGTGACGCTGTATGCTAACAACGGAAATTCAACACTTGAATTAGGAACAGTAACAACCACACTGACAAATCAAGCCGTTCTTTATCATTTTACGTTCACAGCAACGCAAACTGGCGACTATACCCGTTTTCGGGTTGTACACCGTAATAATTGCGATATGGTTAATGGTTCAATGTTCATTGCTGAAATGAAACTTGAAGAAGGCAACGTTGCTACTGATTGGTCGCCAAGCCCTTACGATATGGCTTCGCAAGATGACCTTTCGTCAGTGGAACAGACCGTCAGTGGTTTGACGTCAACCGTTCAGAGCCATAGCGGTCAGATTTCGCAAGTGAAACAAACCGCTGACAGCTTATCAAGCAAGATTGCAGACGTAGACGGCAATATTTCGCAGTTAAAGCAAACATCGGATAGCTTAACCAGCCAAATTGGGAATGCTAACAATGATATTTCGTCATTGAAACAGCGCGCTGACAGTATGGAAAGCAACATTTCTGACAACAAGAACGATATTTCGGACTTGCGGCAAACGGCAAACAGTTTGCGATCAAACATTCAGAGCAAGGCTGATATTTCGCAGATTACGCAATTAAGCAATGC
>ERZ1643251.930-NODE-930-length-36463-cov-47.034058_pt1 | contig 36463 bp, 55 predicted proteins | sample MGYA00579261_ERZ1643251 | MGnify/ENA primary metagenome ERZ1643251 (study PRJEB29033, sample SAMEA4952267) | chicken gut metagenome | biome: Broiler Chicken; feature: Gastrointestinal Tract; material: Caecum | place: Ireland | collected 2018 | study: Broiler... | reverse complement strand
AACATCAGTATTTATACGGAAATGATTTATGATATAACCGCATAGCGATTATATATAGACGGCTTCTCATACAAAGGAAAAGGAGGGATTTTATGGAATTCAATGACTCTATCAAACAATTTTCCGAAAGAGTAGAGAGTTTAAAGGGAACTATTTCCACGGAAGAGGGAACAAAGATGTCTCTGATTGTTCCGCTATTCCAACTACTCGGATACGATGTATTTAACCCAACTGAATTTTGTCCAGAATACACGGCAGATGTAGGCATCAAAAAAGGAGAAAAAGTAGATTACGCTATTTTAGAAGATGGAAAGCCTGTAATTTTAATAGAGTGTAAAAGCTGTACTGAGCAATTGGACAAGCACTCTTCTCAGCTTTTTAGGTACTTTGGGACTACCCCCGCAAAGTTCGGAATTCTTACAAACGGCATAGTCTACAGATTTTATACTGATTTGGAAGAAGCGAATAAAATGGATCTTGTCCCATTCCTTGAAATTGACCTCTTAAATTTAAAAGACTCCTCCATAAATGAACTCAAAAAATTTTGCAAGGGAAATTTTGATAAGGAAAAAATCTTTAGTACAGCTGAAGAACTAAAATATACATCATTAATAAAAAAAGTCCTTACTCAGCAGTTGGAGTCTCCTTCAGAAGAATTTGTCCGATTTATAATTTCCGACATATATGAGGGGCAGAAAAATCAGCGTGTAATAGAAAAATTTACGCCTATAGTCAGAAAGTCGTTTTCTGGAATGATAAATGAAATTGTTAATCAGAAAATATCATCTGCTCTTACTCCTGAAGACACAACAGACCCTTCCGAAGAGATAGCGGACGAGCCCACTCCAGTATCGAAAATCGTGACAACCGAGGACGAACTTGAAGCATATTATATTATACGAGGGATGCTCTGCGAGGTAGCTGACGTTAATGATATTATGCATAGAGATACTGAAAGCTATTTTGGTATTCTCTATAAAGATAACAACCGCAAACCAATTTGCCGAATAAATTTGGATACTAAAAATAAACAACTACTAATTCCTGACGAAAACAAAAAATTTGAAAGAATTTATATAGACTCCCTCAATGATTTATATAAATATAAAAGACAACTTATAGAAGTCGTTCAAAGATACATAAAGTAGTTGATAAATAAAACCCGCCCCGGCGCATAGCACCGGGACGGGACAGCACATCCGAAGATGTACACATCTGTAGCAAGAATATTGTATCATCTTCGGACAGCCGATGCAAGCGGAACACACGTTCCTCGCTGGCTGTTATTTTTATATTCAAAAAGGAGATGATCAAATGCCAAGAAAAACAAAATACCCCAAGCTCCCCAACGGCTGGGGACAGATACGTCACCTTGGAAAGGGCCGCAGGAACCCATACGGTGTCTATCCGCCGGCAACTGAAGAATATGACAATGGCCAGAAGAAAACGCCTCCTGCCCTATGCTACGTCTCTGACAGGATGGTCGGTCTCGCAGTGCTCACCGCTTACCATGCAGGAACATATAAGCCAGGTGACGAAATCCTGATTGAAAAACAAATGCGCACTACAGAGGTAGGTAAAAAGTTCTTCGAACGGATACTTGCCGACTATAATAAGGCCATGTTTCAGATCGAGCCGGAGTCCTCTCCCACTTTCAAGGAGGTCTTTGAGAAATATTACCTGGACAAGTTTGAGGTAGAGTATGAGCACGAAGGCCCGAAGAAGGGAATGGAGGCATCCATGACGGCCGCTTATAAGAACGCCAGAGCGTTGCACAGCATACCGATAAGGGATATTAAGGCAGAAGAGTTTCAGACCGCTCTGGACGAGGTATGCGGGCGTCTGGCACACTCTTCCGCTGAACTGGTGCTGACCCTATTCCACCAGGTATCCAGGTATGCCCTGGCTAATGACCTCATAGACAAGGACTATTCCGCTTTTATCCGGATCAAGACCCCGGACGATGATGAGCATGGTGTCCCGTTCTCCACAGAAGACCTTAAGAAGCTGTGGGTGCACCAAAATGACGACACAGTAGAGATGCTTCTCATCATGTGCTACTCAGGCTATAGAATTTCTGAGTATAAGAAGATGGAGGTCAATCTTGAGGAAAGATATTTCCAGGGCGGCCTCAAGACACAGGCCGGGAAGAACCGTATCGTCCCGATCCACTCCGCCATACTGCCTCTTGTCCGGAAGAGACTGAGACGCTGCGGCGCGCTGCTACCCGTATCAGATGCGCTATTCAGAAAAAGGATGTATTCCACTCTGCTTGACCTAAAGATAGAAAAGCATACGCCGCATGACTGCCGGCACACCTTTTCCGCTCTGTGCGAACGATATGAAGTGCGAGAAGCGGACCGCAAGAGGATGCTCGGACATTCTCTTGACCTGACAAACGGAGTGTATGGCCACAGGACTGTTGAAGAGCTGCGGGCAGAGATCGAAAAGATAAGAGTTCCGTAAACTTGTTGCAAACGTGTTGTAAACGGTTCCATTTTCTTTGATTTTTATGTGACTCATTTTGTGCTTATTAATTCTCTAAAAAACCAGTAAAATCAAGGCTTTCAAGGTATATTCCTTGATTTTACTGGAAGTAATCATAATACCCCGAATTTTAAAAATTTCTTAACTTTAATCAATGATTTTACAAGGTTTTCCGGCATTTTTGTTGTAAACTTGTTGCAAACCGTTTAGTTTTCTTCTTTCCTAATATATTCTGATTTATATTGTCGAAAGTCGAAACACTGTACAGAAAGACTGGAATTATTTCGGATCTTCTCTTATTGGCTAAATGGCAAAATGACAGGCGCTTTCTCTGCATCCGATATCCAGTCAGCAGTGACCAGCGGCGTCCGTGGTGGCTGGAAACGGGTCGGAGATATCGTTTTCGTGGATGTTAAATTCAACCTTGTGAACAGCTACAAGGATGCAGCAATCATGAAAAACCTGCCGGTGCCCCGGAATGACAAGTCTGCGCTTGCAGCGGCCAATCTGTCCAGCGGACGTGTTGCCTTCGGACGGGTCAATGATCTGGGGGACCTGGAGTGGCATGACTCCGCGCAGCCGGCCACTGGGAACGAGTGCAGCATCACGGGTATATATAACTGCGTATAACTATAGGTTAACTACCATACTGATTTCCAGGTTTGAGCAACCTCGCCATTTGATCGCTGCACCATCCTGTTAATACTACCGTCTGCTGTAAATGCAATTTTGATCATATTAGAGGTCCCACTTTCGCGGAATGTCAGCATAGCGCCATTGTATCCGCTGACCGGTACTCCCTGAGCTGACCCGTCAAAGTAATATATTCCCGGAGCATAGGCTCCGTATATAAGATTGTCTGGTTTTGCTCTTACTTGGAACAATGCACCAACACCATACATCAATGACATTTTGCCATTTAATAAATGAGGAAGCCGCATAGAAAAGCCCCGGAAACATTCCGGGGCTTTTCTTCCTCGTAATTCATTAAAAGCTATAATATTTCGGTTCTCCTGTCTTTTCCAGATTTCCAAATTCATTAGTCACTAATTCATAAACCCGGAACAATGCATTTTCTAAACCGTCAGTACATGCAGCCTCTTTTGCAGCTTCTTCAGCGCTTTCTAAAGCGACCGCTTCCAACCCGTCAATAGCCTGCCATTCGTCAACCTGTGTAAAATTCTCTGCAAATGCAAATTCGACTAAATATTTCTTCATAATTTCCGCCTTTCCCCGGATCCTTCCGGTATTGTTTTATTCTCATTTATGTGGTATTCTTTTTATGTGGGGCGGCTTTTCGTCCGCCCCTTTCGATTGTGTTGGCTGGCTGCTTAGTCAGCCTTTTCTTTTGGCTTGTACTGATCTTCTCCGGTCTCGATGTACAGGATAAAATCATTGATAGATTTTTCATCCCATCCGGCCGCCCGGAGGCCTATAATCAGTCTCGCCGTTTCGCTCATATTCATGTCTAGCATACGTCCTCCTTTCTCCCTTTCGGGTTATTGTCCTCTGTTCCCTTTGGACAATTATATAATATCATATAGTGCGCTATATGTCAATAGTATTAGCGCACTAATTCAAAATTTTTTCAACCTTCTCCTCTATTGCATCCATGTAGAATTGCCTCATGCTTGGGTATCCTGCTTTTTTAGCCGCTTCTTCATACCGCTCAAATTCCTCCGGTTTAACGCGAAATCTAATCTCTTTCAGCTTTTCCAGGTATTTCATCGTGTATTCTTTTTGTTTTTCATTGTATGCCACTGCACTCACCTCCCTATCATATCTATATGATATCATATAATATTATAGTGCACTATATACATTTTGCATAATATTAGCGCACTAATCTTGTGCATTGTGTCAATTGAAATATAGCGCACTATATTATATAATATAACCATAAAGAACAAGGGAGGACAAAGAAATGAAAAGAGCAGAAACAATAGAGGAAAGGCGGCAGCAATGGAAAGACAGGTATTTCAATCTCCACAGTAATGAGGAGACAAGAAAGATAATTCTTCAACAGCAGAATACAATGCTGAGAGAATACCTTGAAAAATAAATGCATAGCCCGCCCCGGCCGGGCAAAGCCGGGAGAAAGGACGGAACAATGATCACTGTGGAAACGGATCGGATTTATTCGATTTACACTAGAAAAAATCGTCGTGTGAAATGGCAATATGCAGACTACAACGGGAGGTGGGAGACGCCGGAAAAAGCGATTGAAATCGCAAAGCATAGGATACATGGAAATTTTGAATACCGGATAGAGAAAATCGGAGGAACCACAGTTGAAACAGGGATTATTGAAAGATAATCCAAAAATATCAGCGCTGACCTATCGGCGTAACGGGGAGAAAGGAAATAGCATGTATAACGTAAATAACATCAGAACATTAAGGAAAGTTGTAAGAGAAATGAAGGCTGGTGAAAGTATCTATATAAATGCGATTTGTCTGTCTCAAAATGCGATAGACCAGCTAAAGCAGTATGTGAAAGAGGGTGTACTTGTTCCCGATGAAGACAGAGTAAAACGGGAGTACAAAGTTCCAGAGGATATTATGTCGGGAAAATATCTTTTTCCGCAGATGGTCTATGTCAAACAGTAATGATATCCCCGGAGCTGTCATACGCCCCGGGGATTGATTTAAAATCTGCCCTGGTTGAGTGCAGTCTGCAGCGCCCGCACGGTTGCCGGTCCGAATGAGGCGTCCTGAGTGAGTCCATAGTGGGCCTGGATGCCCCGGATTGTAGCAGGGCCGAGAAGTCCATCAATGGCACCACTATATCTGCCCTCAGATGCCAGCTGCCGCTGTACGGCCCGGATCAGCTGTGAGCCGTAACCACCGTATGTCACGCAGCCAGTATACAGATTGGGGCGCCAATACGTCTTGCAGTCAGGAACGAGCTGGCCGGACACGATGCCGTCCACAACCGTCCCCATGACAGACTGCCACTTTTTTACCGTGGCCGGGCCGCAAGAGCCGTCCACAGCCAAAACTCCGGGCGCACCCCCTCCTGTGATCGTAATCGCTCCGGACGGCGCAGGAACGCTGTAATTCGGGTCGTCCAGCAGTTTGTTGACCTCCTGGGCGATCCAGGGGAACTGGCTCTCCAGGTATGCCCCCGGGCAGTCCGTTGCCTGGTACCATTTATGCATCAGCAGGGTGCCGCTGCCGTTTCCCGTAAAGTTTGCCCGGAAACCGTGCCTCTTACAGATATCAGCACATAACTTCACAAGCGACTGCATGGCCGCCGCAGAGCTATGCCAAGATCCACCGATCACATCGTCCGCCACCTCGATCGTGATGCTATCATGGTCAATCTGATTTCCCGTTGTCCAGGCACGGTTCTCCTCATGCACATAGCAGGCAATACGGCCATCTGACCCAATACCGTAGTTACTGGATGCCTGCCGGGATACGGGCGCAAACACGTTTCCACATGTCTCCACAGACAGGTTCCCCGCCATGTGGTGGATCACAATCTTCTTGATACTCCTATACCTCGGGTTGGTACTGTTCGGGCTGATCCGGACATAACTTACTAATCCGCTGTAACTCATTACTCCTCATCCCCTTTCCCCATTGTCTCAAGGTGGTCTAATGCCTCCTGGTTGATGTCTTTCTCATCTGTGACCACATCAGCAATCACTACGCCTTCCTCAAATACTTCTTTGTTCTCTGCCATTCTTATTCTCCTTTCTGGTCTGGTCTTACGGTTACTCTCCAATGCCCTCCGTTCCGGGACCAGATGTCATACCAGCCCCCCCATCCCGGCGCACATGGTCCAACTGCTCGCTGCGGCAGATGGAAATATATGCAGACGCCGGGAGCACGTATCCATGCTCCCGGACAATTCTGTCAATCTCATTATCATTCACTTTTATTTGCCTGCTTCACGATCTGATTAATATAAGTAGATAATCCGGCCACCAGAATACCCTGGACAATTGCCGTGAACACTGCCATTGCAATGTCCTGTCCAGTCCCCAACGGGCTGGTTGCCAGCACCCAGATGGCACACAGTACAATGCCGGTGCCTCCCAGGATAATGGGGATATACTTATCTTTCACGGCCTGCGCCTGTTTCAGGCCCATCCCCACAAAGTACAGGACTACTGCTACAACAATCAGCTCTGGTTTCACATAGTTCATGATCTGTTCCATGTTTTGTTCTCCTTTCTACATTCCAATCTGTGTAAATATATATCCTAATACTATGCCGATGACCGCGGTTACGACATAGCCGCTCACCTTCCGCCACATCTTCCCGTCCCGGCTTTCCAGCTCCTCCAGGCGTTCTCCCTGCCTAGCTTGCGTCTTGGCCATGCTTTCCACCGACACGGCCAGTTTCTCTACGCTGGCCGTCAGTTGCCCGATCTGCCGGACCGTCTCCTCCAGGTCTGTCAGCCTATGACTGATGCGCTTGTGCTCGTCTTCCATGCGCCGGGAGAATTCCTCGTGTTCTTCTCTGCTGATTACATTTTCCATGTCATCCTCCTTCCTACGTCACTTTGACGCGCACGTTGTGCATCAGGGTCTCCGGCGGTATTTCGTAGGTGTATTCTAATGTATATGTGGCACTCTTGGCCATCGGCTGGATGAGGGCGGACAGGATGGTCTCCGTGTCACTCTTCTTTTTGATCTCGCACTGCCCAGACGCCTCTGTCTCTTTTCCATTCAGCAGGACATATTTCGCAGACGTGATGTCAAACGGCCGGCCACAGGTGCTGGTCACGCTGATGCACACGTATTTCTTTTCTCCCAGGTCAAAATATACTGTTTCCTGCATCACCCCACCGCCTTTCTGCAGCATTTCAGCCGCGCATTATATTGTTCCTGCAGGATATCTGTCTCATACAGTTGTACCAGGCGGGCCACCCACGGAAGGAGAAGCAGGCGGGCCTCCGTGTGCGCGTGATAGTCCAGCATCACTGTACACTCCAGATGGCCCCGCATCCCGCTGTCAGACTCCGCCCAAATCTCAATGTCCTGTAGTCCCGGCATCCTGGGGGCGTACCCTTCCCAGTAACCCGGGCGGTCTGGGATGGGAGTGAACTCCACTTCCGTGTCGTTCACCACCCCATATACTCTGATAATCATCAGTCTGCCGGATCCGTCACCTTGAAGGTGATGTGGATCGTGCTGTTAGCATCTACGGTGGTAGCTTCTGCTTCTACCTCGCTGATGATCGGTGCCTGTGTGTCTACGGTCACATGCCTGGTCACAGATGTGGTCTTTCCGATGCTGTCCTCGGCGACTACGGTGATTGTATTTTCACCCTCCTGCAGGGTAATTTCCTTACTGAACGCTCCGCCTTCTCCGACTGATACGGTCTCTCCGTTGATCTTGACGCTGGCCAGTGTCACCGCATCCGACCCGGCTGCCGCAGTACCAGCCACAGTCACCTTTTTGCTGTTGGTCAGCAGGTTGTCAGTCGGAGATGTCACGTTCAGTGTAGGTGCAGACGTACTGATCACGAATGTTACCGTTGCCAGGTCGGATACGTTTCCGTCATTATCGGTCACCTGCAGGCTGACACTGTTGGAACCATCTGACAGGTTGGTGGCGTGATAGGTACAGGTCTTCTTCCCGTCAGCGCCATCCGCCCATGACAGCCCGGAAGAAACCTGAATGTTGTTGACCTTGAAAACCACAGATGCCATATTGAGGCCAGAGCCACCAGCATCCTGCAGCTCCATGACGATATCCTGTGTAGCGCTGCCAAGCACACTTCCCTGTGTCGGGGATACGATGGTCGCTGTTGGCTTAGTCTTCTCCAGGACGCGGATGTTCAGCTGGTCCCCGTAAGTAGGGTCCGTGGCCTGCATCACCGTCTCATTTCCCGCCGCATCCTTGGCGTGCAACGTGATCGGATATGTATGGTTGGGCTGTCCATACGATGACTCTGCGCCCGCAGGGATGTCTACGTCCCAGGATTGCGTTTCTTCACTGTATGTTGCATTGTACCGTGAACCTTTATATTCGGCCCAAGTTTCTACTATCTGACTCATGTTTTACTTCCTTTCTGATGATATTGGATAATCGTATGGGTAGTCATACGGATAATCCACGTCATACCAGACTTCGTATGATATGCGGATGTGCTCCCCGGCGGTTACCGTGGTCTTCTCCGCCTTCACTTCTTTGATTTCTGCCATATGCTACCCTCCACTCTTATTCTTCTGTGGCTACCTCAACATAGATCCCGATCAGGTCTGCCAGGGCATTATATATCGGGATTTCCGTGTCTCTTGTGCACTTATACACTGTCTCGTCCTGGATGTAATACTTTCCGTTTTCCAGGGCCATGTTGCCGTCATAGGGAATAGGGTCCTCCTGGGTTCCCGCGTGGGTCTCATCGATGACCGTGTACAGGGACTCTGCTCCCTCTCCAGGGATATACTGCTCCTGGATCAGGAGACTTTCCTGTATGGTCTTGTACAATTTGTCGGCATACTGGAACTTGTGGCCCTTTCTGACCGTCTGTCCGATGATACTCTCCCATGCGGGATATATGGCCTTGACTGTCAGCGCCTGGGCGTCTTCCAGTGTCTGCGCCTGCATCTGAGCGACCAAGACGGCCGCCTGCTGGACATCCGCCTGGACCTCCGCCTGGACCTCCGGGGTCTTCTCGGGCTTATACATTGCAGCCGCATAGATTTTTCCCGGCCGGACCTCGGCCCACTTATAGGCTGTGTACCCCTCGTAAGTATCCACGGTCCGGCCTCTTTCCTGCACGATCATCTTCTGTGTCCGCATATCGTCCGAAAACAGCACTCGGAGCTGTTCTGGAGTGTTTCCGACCGTCAATATTTTCAGATATCCGTCCTCCAGCTTCACGGCCTGGACATTCAACTCCGTAGCATCGTTAAAAATAATCTTCATTGTCCCCCTCCTATTCTGCAAAAATCCAATCATTTGCAAGCATATCCGCCTGCGATGCCAGCCATCCCATCTGGATGCCGGAAGTTCCTACAAATGCAATAGCCTGGTTTCCGATTGCATCATGGTTGCAGTTCTGAACTGTACCGTCAGGTGTCACATAGCTGATATTTTTAGCCAACTCTATATGCTGCTCTTTCCCATTCCAGCCCTGGCGTTTTACTTTGAGACCTCTTTTTATATACTTGATAGCATCTCCGAAACTAAAGGTGGGAGTACCTCCCAGTACAGTTGTATTTTCTTCTGTTGCCGGGATCCATTCGTCAGAGAGCACATTTTTCAGTGTATACTCCACACGCTGTGTTTCTCTGATGTCAAGCAGATCCTTTCCGGTATCTGAGTCAATCGCTCGGCATTTCATCATGATTGTTTCTTTTTCAGGATCCCAGTACCAATACCCGCCCCATGACGGAAGTTTCATCGGAATTCCCCTTTTCATGTTTTTTATCGCTTCGTCAAATTTCATGTGTTTCTCCTTTCCGCCGCGGTCCTGCCGCAGCATAAAAATAAGAGCCCGGAGGCTCTCTGGTTAATGAGTTACTTATCAACTAAATGGCAAAATGCCACGTTCCGAAATACATGTGATGACTTCGACCACTTATGGGAAGGATGTAATTGTAGATATGGCAGACAGGATGGATATTCCTGCCGAGAAATTTATAGCGGTCGTCCCTTTCTGGTCTGTAAGCGGAAACTATAACTATGCCGGAGAAGTATGGCTACGTCCAGTTGATAATCACAGATTTCGGTATCATTCAAATGGGATAAACACACAGATGGAATTTACAATCCTGTGCCTTGTGACTGATTAAGACTGTAAATAACTATCACCTGGAACTATATCGTTACTCAAAAACGCAAACGCAGCGCTGCGTTCGACAAATCCTTGTTCGTCCGTCACAAATTTGAGTTTCCCATCAGTTCCTATTTCGAACCGCGTTGATCCATGTGAAAGAATAGTTTCGGACGTAACGGCTGGTGCTGAAAAACACACATTATACACTGGGCAAAATGCTGTAGGTACAGTGAACTCTCCGATAATAGAGGCATTGTTTGATACAGACCCTAACCATGATACATAGCCAATACACATTCTATTTTGTTTATATATATTAATAGTCAATGTGTTGCCCGGATTAGCTGCCGGATAAGGTTTTACGGTGATAGCGTATTTGTACACTTTGTTATTGCCATTTAGTTCATCAATCAGTGCCTTAAGCTCCGCTATATCCGGTGCCAGTTCTGGAACTACATCAACACTTGTTATGTTAATTCCGTCCAGTGTTACGATAAATACCGACGTATCTACCGTAGCATCTCCTGCCTGGATATCTCCCTCCGTAATCTGCGGGATCTGTGGGTTGCTTGCCGCTGGTGTCCCCTGCACAACCGCCCATTCAGCATTTTCCGTATTTGTGCCCTGATTGTATGTATAACGTGCCACAATCACGTCTTTTCTCATCATCCCCTGGCTTCCGTTTGCAATCGTCACTTCATCTACGGTTCCGACCTTTACGGAAAAAAGCGCCCCCTGTGACATGAGAGCGCCGTCCTTAATCTGTATGTTGTTCGAACTCTGCACAACGGCTTCCAGATTATTCCCAGTATTCAGGATATAGGCACCTGTTCCCCAGATCCCCTGATGCTTCTGTCTGTCCTGCTGGCTTGTGATATGCGGGCTTCCTGCGCGCCCTGTTACCAGTTCCATATATCAATCATCTCCTTCTATTTCATATTCCAGACTTTCTTTTCCGCCTGTCATCTTGTAGACTTTGCTCTTGATCGGCTTTTTTGCGTACAGACCTGTCAGGTAGTCCCTGCCGCCAACAATATCTCCTATCTCAACGTCAATCCCCAGGCTCTCCACGTCCATCGAAAAGGTTGTGGAGTTCATCAGCTCCTGCAGCTTCTCTGTGCCTTTTTCCTGCAGCTCTGCACTCTCCGAGGACGTATCCTCGTAGGTCTCAGCCACTTCCTGGATGCCCGTGTAGTATGGAGTTGTCCCTATGCTCCCGTCTTCCTGCACATACAGGTCAACTATCTGACGCTCCTGTAGTTCTCCCTTTCCCAGGCAGATTAAGTGATTGACGCCGTTGCGGTTGTTTTTGAAGGAAAAATTAAGCTGACTATCTTGTGATAATTCAATCTCCTGTGAATAATCCACAATCGGAACAGCGGACAATTCTACATACCCAGGCTGCCCTCGCTCCTGCTGCACGTACTGGATATGCAGCTTATAATTCACGCTCTTCAGCATCTTCGTGATGCCGGCCAGCAGGGTGCAGTATCGCTCAAATTGATAGTTTGATACTCTCACCCCGGTGTCCTCCTGGGACACGGAGAAGTAGGTCCCGAACTGGCCCGTGATGAGGGTGTTCAATACCTGGTTCAGTTCTCCCGTGGCCGTTGCGTAATCCTGCCCGGCAGGCGGAACGATTATCTTCTTATCCAATTTTCCCCGCCAAGTCCGCCCCAGGAGGGATATGGTATCAAGAGTTGTGTCTGTGTTGATCTCGCCGATAATGCCGCCGTATTCCGTCCGGGGGATGTAGAACACATTCCCGAACGTGTACTCTTCCCGCCAGGAGTCCCGCCGGATCTTAACCTCGAAGTCATTCTCGTCCCCTACCGCAAAATCCAGATCTGCATCCATCACCGGGGCGATGTCCCGGAGGTAATCCGTAGCGAGTATCAATTGTCTTGGACTTTCCATCTGGGCTCACTCCTCTCCAGATACAGGGTCAGATCGAAACCATATGACCCGGGCCAGCTCACGGCGATGTTTCCGGGCGTGATCGGCTCGAAAACACTCGGGTTCGGGTATTTCGCCCGCATATCAAACAGATCCTGTCTCGTCCCGTTTGCCAGGAACTTCGTCACGGCATTTCTCCGGCTATCGATCTGTAGGTACTCGTTAGCCAGCAGCGTAGTGTAGATCTGGTATGGATGCCCATTGATGGTAATCCGTGGGTCCGCCGCCTCGCCGAATATCGTCATCAGGAACTCGCACGGCGCATAGTGATCTACCTGCCAGATTACGCCACCGCCGGACTGCACAGAATAATCATATTGATAATCATACTCATAATCCAAGAACTCGTCCGTTTGCGATCCTTCTGTGATCGGCATGAACGACTTTGTTTCTTCTTTGATCCAGAAGGGATAGGGGGCCAAGAAATTAAGCTCTTCCTGTATCCCGTAAAATTCCGAAGACTGGGCCGATGAATGTGAAACAAAATATCCTGTGACATATTCTTCTCCAATATACAGTTTCCCGGGATTCATATTTATGATGTCCCTCTCTGCCGCCGCAAAGAAATCGTCCGCATTTTGGTATATCTGCCGTTCCGTGCCTCTGTACTTCATCGTTATCGGGATTTCCAGTACATCCTTCCCGAAAGATGTGATTTTGACACCATACTTTTGCTCTATGCTTTCGTATGTCCATTCCGACGAGTGGGGGTTGCATGAGCCGATCATGATCTCATATGACTGATTAAGGATGTACTCTTCGCTCCCGGTACCGGTGATATATTTCACTATGATCATGCCAATGTAATTCCCCCTTTCTTAAACGCCCGTCCAACCAGGCGTCCGTCAAAATAGAGGCCTCCAAAACTTACCGCGTCAGCAAGTTTTTTATAATCTATCTGGGCGTTGAATGACGTCTGTGCCGTTGCTATGATTTTTTCGTTTCCTGCCAGCGTAGACCGCAGGGACTTCTGTATCTGCCTGTTCACGGAGTTCATCTCTTTCTGAAATCCCACTGCGATACCTTCTGCCATAAATTTTCCAACCTGGTCTTCCATCAGCTTCGAGGGGGATGCAATTCCGAAGAAGCTCTTGATGCCATCCAGGACAGATGATCCAAATCCCTGTATCTTGTCGATGATCCACCCCGTCATATCCGATATTCCATTCCAGAGCCCTTGGACGATATTTTTCCCGATTGACAGCATTTGCCCAGGAATGGATTTGACTGCTCCGACAACCGCATCAACTATATTCGATGCCGCCGACCGGATTGCGCCCCAAGCAGATGATATCGCATTTCCGAGTCCAGACATGGCACTTCTTCCGATGTTCATAAGCGTGGACGGGAGATTGAGCACTACATTTTTAAGTCCGTTCAAGATGTCAGTTCCTTTTTGTATCACAAAATCCTTCATAGCGCCTATCCCATCTCCCAGGAATTTGATAATATTTCTTCCCAAATTCACCCACTGAAACGCCATCAGCACATCTACGATTGCAGAAATAATCTGCGGAATATTCGCGATCAGCGTCGGTATTGCCTGAATTATTCCCATTACAAGCTGCAGGAGCAGTTCTCCGCCCTTCATAAGGATAACCGGGAAGTTGTCATTAATGATGTTTGCAAATGTCGACACGATCTGTGGCACTTTCTCGATCAGAGTCGGAAGTGCCTCTACAATTCCCGAAACAAGGCTTTGCAGCATCTCAAAACCCTTTTGCACCAGAACAGGCGCAAGCTCCGACAGCATATCGCCTATGCCTTGCAAGGAAGTCAGGAGTCCATCGAGGAAAGTTGGTATATTTTCGCCTATTTGTGCAAAAATCTGGCCAAACACGTCCAGCAATTGCGGGAGATACGTTCGTATCCCCTCGGCTATCCCGGTTATGACTTTTCCCCCAGCCTCCAGAAATCCTCCGGCGTTCTGTGAAATCACTCCGCCGATATTTGAGAATACCTGCGACAGAGTGGAGACAAATCCCTCGATCCCGCCGCTCTGAAATGCCCCGATCAACTGCAAAATAATCTGAAGTACGCCATTGAACGCCTCTTTCACGCCCGTAACGAGAGGAGAAACTAATTGCGCAAATTCGCTCATGGTCGCCTGCAGGTCTGCCGTGGCCTGGTTACCGGCCACAATGTCACTGTTCATGTTCTGCCAGCCTTCCCCGGCCTGGATAAGTCCCTGATTTGCCATCTCCTGCAAAACAAGGTTGGCCCTTTCTGTCTCACTCCCACATGCGGCCAGTTTTGCATTGAAATCATCTTCCGATGTCCCGGCCCAGTTCAGCATATCCGCAAAGGTTCCTGTAACAGTTCCCACGCGTACCGTCTCATTGATCGCCTCCGACAGGGAGTCGATTGGGATACTGTCCCCGTAGGTTGCCCAGGCACCTATAGCACCATTTGTAAGGCTGGTAAGCTGTTCCTGTGATAGTCCCAACGCCTGCAAATTTGCCGTTGTAGTGGCCGCCGTCTGGTCGTCCCCCAGCACGCCATACAAGGTTCTGTATGTGCTAGCCGTCTGCTCTGCGCTGTACCCGGCGTTCTGGCTAGAAATCTCCAGGCTTGCCATAATCCGCCTGTATTCCTGCGTCTCAGACACCAAGTTGCTGATGGAGGAGGCGATCCCCTGGATCGCACCGATAATGGCTCCGGCAGAAAGACCGGCCAGAAGAGATTGTCCAAAGCCGCCTGTGCTCTCACTAGCCTTGTCTGCCGCATCGTCAAACGTCTCCAGCCCCGTCTCCGCATCCCGGAGGCCCCGTTTCATCTCATCCAGAGCACGGTCGTTCTGTTTCAACTCAGACTCCAACTTGTTCAGGTTCGTTTCCGTCCGGTTCAGCACCTGCTGCCACTTCAGCGCCTGCGTAGAGTTTTCGCCGTATGCCTGCTCCGCTGCCGCCAAGGCCTTCTGCACTTCGCCAAGTTTTTGTTTCTCGGTTTCAATTTGTTTGTTCAGCACCTTGTTCTTTGCGATCAGTGCCTGCTGGCTATTTGCATTCTCCGAAAACTCTGAGGAGACCTTCTGCATCTCTGTCCCCAGGGTCTTCAGCGCCGTATTGATCTGGTTAAGCTGCTTTCGGAATTCCGGCTCCCCGTCCATCCCGATGCGTGGTCCTATATCTGTTGCCATATTCTCACCTCAAATTTGGGATGTACATTTCCTGCTGCACCTCTTCTGCTATTCCATTCATGATCTGGTACGCACTTATCAAGTCATTTAACTCTCCAAGCGGCATGACAGAATACTCGCAGTATGGTATCCCTAGATGTCTGCCCCAAAGGTCGACGTATATTAGCCTTCCTTTGGGACTACTACGTTTTTTCTTTTTTCTACTGGTTTTGCCTCGATCTCTGTTTCCTTAGACTTGTTCATACACCCGCTTATGGCCGCTATAATTTCTGATGTGTCCATAAGTCCAACAGCAATCTCCAAGTCCTCTGGGGACAGCGGGATGTACTTTCCGTCTTCCACCGGCGCATTTTTCTCAACCGGGAAATCTTTTTCAAATATATTTTTGTAGGCGCATCCCTGGGCGATCAGTACAGAGAGGATGTATGTGATATCGTCAATAGTTCCTTCATCAATCCCTTCGATTTTCTTCAGGGCTTCCCCCATCTTTTCGATGCTCCCGAATTTCTTTGCAATTGCCTTGCATGCTCCCAACGAAAAAGATAGCGGGTAGTTTTTACCCGCTATCTCCATATATGTTAATCTATTCATGTATCCTCCTTAATCCCCGCTGTAGGTTTTCCCGCATTTCCACTGCAAGAATTCCAGTGCATCCGACTCTGTGTCGAACCAGGCGTCTTCCATCCAGGGATGTTTCCTATCTACGTTTACCTCATCGGACCGCATGATAGCCCCGGTGATCTCTTTGGTCTGCCATTCGATTGACTCGCCTTTTGTTTCGGCGGACTCCTCCGGCAGATTGAAATAGATCTTGTTCAGGAACACCGCCCTGTACTTGTCCACATCGTCGATCTGGTGGGCTTCGATGATACCAAATCCCAAAAACGGGGACGACTGGTCGTCGTCGTAGATCCCGATGTCCGCTGTGATCTGCGCCCCCGTTGGCCCAAACTGCACCGACTCCTTCACCTTCAGGCCCAGGATCAGGGCGGACAATTCCTGTGGAAGGTCTGCCGTTCCCAAGGTCAACTCTCCGCTCTGGAAGGTGCCCTTGTCGTTTTCCTGGATCTTGTTGTCCGCATATCCCGGATTGTTATCCGATGTCGTCCAGGATATTTCATAACTAACCGCGTGATCCGCAATGGTGGGTTCCGAGTATGTAACAGTTCCGTTGTTATTCTCGTATTTTCCCACTACTGGGATAGATAACCCTTTAATCATTATCCAAAATCCTTTCTTATGTCTTCGTCTATAGAGTTACTCATAATCTCTACCGCCTGCTTTTTGCTCTTTTGTACGGCCTGGCGGATAGCCGGATTTTTCCGGCGAAAGCTCGTCCCGGTCGTGATGGACCTGGCAAGGAGCACGTTGGGGAGACCCTGCGGATATTGCTTTGTTGGGATACTCCCGTAACCGTCAAACCCGAGCTTGACATTGAGATAGCCATTTTGGTTTTCAAAAGTCGATACCCCAAATCCGTCCATCAAGTCTCCTTTCTGCTTTCTGGATATCCCAACGAGCGGCTCTGACTGGCTCCCGTAAGGGGGCAGCCCTCCCGGCCCCTCCTGTATAGGGATGCTGCCTATAGCGGCTTTCATATTGTCCGCCACAAATCCGGCCGATTTGTAGATTGCCTTTTTCATGATGATCTCCGAGTCCTTGTAGAGTTTCTGCAGCTTCTCGGAATATTCATCCAGCCCCTTAACCTGTAACCTTGCCATCACGTCACCTCAAATAACCACTCGTAGTGGATGTACTGCGTCTTCTGGCCATCCTCAAACAGAACAGCGTTCAGAGAAAAGGAAATCCTGCTCTTGTCCAGGGCTGCCTGTATCTGGTCTGCCATTTCGACATCGTCCGGCTTGGCATACAGGTCTATCGTTCCCTGCACCGCCTGGGCCAATTTATGATTGTCCCCAGCTTGGGAGGATGCCTCTGTGTCCTCCGCATAGACAATGTGCGTCTTCGTTCCATCCACCGGGAAGAAGTGCCCCACATTATCGCTGACGGACAAGAGCGCCGTCTCCACCGCCGCAAGCATGTCTTTAACTAAACGCATACTCTTCCCCGTTCCTTTCCAGCGATAGCCGGGATATCTTGATGCCGTTCTCGTCTACCGTCTGCTGCACCATGCGGATTATGTATTGAGATCCGTCCTCAAATACTGCAATCTGGTTCACATTGATGGGTGCCCTGTAGACTGCGATCACCCGCTCGATCATCTGATTAGCCCGTATCGCCTCATAGTATCTTGTAATCCCCACGGACTCCTCGTGGAAGTAAAATTCCTCTCCCCTTCTAAGTCCTTTCTTTGGGATATCGCCCGGATTGTTGAGATTAACCACAGTACAGATTTCCACAAGCCCATCGTCAAACGTCATTTCTCTTTCCTTTCTGCCCGAACAGCATGTTGTTGAGCTGCCATCTCAATGACCGGGGCATGGATGTTTCGCCTGCTGCCCGTTTCCTGAAAAGGAAGGCGGCGTATTGCACCACCGCCATATCGCTCTCCAGGTCGTCCTCTGTCAGCTCAATGCCTTCCCGCCTGATAGCCGACTCGGAAAGGCCAAGCAATTTCAGCAGGTATTCGTCATTGGCATACGTTGCCATCTGCAAGTCGCACTTCAAAACCTCCAGTTTTTCCGAGTCGTTCATGTCCTACCTCCGTTATGAGTTCGCCCTCGTAATATTAACCGTGTACACCTTCACAGCGTTCCCATTCTTGACCGTCACGGTAAGCGGATGCGCCGTTCCGTCCTTCAGCAGGGTTACTGTGCCGCCGTTTCGCACGTTTGCTCCGTTATACGCGATCTCAACCTTTGCGTCAGCCTGGGCCGTGGTAGCCTCTACCTTAGCCGTATCCGCTGCAGCCGCAGAAATGGTATAGGTCAGGGCGTCAGGATCGAACGCAGGGCTCAGCGTGTTCCCTCCTACGGACAGCGCTGCCAGGTCTGCATCGTTGGCTGTGTCGGCCGCAAAATCCATAACCGTCGTAACCTCTGCGTTGTTAATGTTGATCGCCACAAAAGCCCCGGGGATCACCGGCGCCCCGTCTGCCCGTTCTTTTCCGCGGAATACCGTGTTGTCCTGAATGAACTGCACCTGATCGGACATATCAATGGCCATCGCACCTCTCTCGATCCACAGGTACAGGTCTCCGTAACCGCCGATGATATCGCCGTCCGGGATAAACTCCAGGATATCCACATTTCCGTTGATGATCGGCAGCGTTCCGAACAAGTTCGCCACGATATCCCCCGTAGACGTGAACGTGATCAGCTTGGATTTCAGGGTTGCATAGGTCTTAGAGTTCATAGCCCAGAACTGCTCGCCCCGGGAGTATCTGGTGAACGTGTTCCCCGCCGCAAGAGTAAGGGCAGACCAGAACTCCGCGCCTGTCAGCGTAGTCCCATCCACTTTCAGGATGTTCGTTTCGTGCAGGTCTACCCAAGCCGGGGCATTCGCCTGATAATCAGACGGCTTTGTTGTCTGTGCCAGCCTGGTCACGATACCAAGGGGCATTTTTGAGGCAGAGCCTTTTCCGTACAGGATCGCCTTATCCTTTGCAAGGCCGATCGCCTCAGAGATCATCTCAATGATCCAGGATGCCAGATCCAGGTTATCTGTTGTGTCCTCAAGGAGTGAATTGCAGACCGGGATGAACCCAGCCACCTTATAGCCGTCCATTGTGATCTGATTGAACACGAATGACAGCTCGTTGATCGCGCCGCACATCTCTATCCATACAGCCTCCGGCACGGTCCCGGCAATGGTCTGCCTTGCCTCGCCTCTGATCGTTCTCACCCTGACCCTATTCGTCAGTTTGGAATAGCGGTACATGTTTTCGGAGATAAGATCCAGAAATACCACCGGGATCTCCAGGTCTCCTCCCTGGATCGCCCTATTCGTACCCTTCAGTTCCCGCAGTCTTTTCAAAAACTCTTTGACGTCCTCCCTCTGGATGATCGCCTCCCGGGTGTCCATCGGGAGGGAGTCGAACGCCCTCACGTTCATGGGGAGTTTCCTGATTTCCTGTCTTGTCATTTTCACACCTGTCCTTTCTTTCATGGGTTTTGCTATCTTTCTTTCAGCAGGCTGGGGAGGTTCCTTCTCCGACGCCTCCAGCTCTTCCTCCAGGCCGTCAATCTCTGTCTGGAGCGTTGTCTTGGCATCCTCATGTACCTGCTTGTCTTCCTCAAATTTTTCGATCTCGTCTGTCACAGTCTGCTGCTCTTCTTCTGTCTCCGCCTCTCCGATCGCAGTCTCAAGCTCCGCCTCCCGGGTCTCAAAATCAGCGTCCTTTTTTCTCAGCTCTTCAAGCTCAGACCTTTTCTTGTCGATTTTCTTTCTCAGCATGATCTGTTTTAATGCCATCGTTACTCTCCTTTCAGGCGCATCCTCATCTTGCTGCGCCATTCTTCTTTCTTCTTTTCCTTCGCCCTTTCATAGTCTTCTTTGACCTTGTCCAGGCTCTCCTTGTTCCTTGCGGATATGCTTGTGTCCGCATAGGCCGGGAAGGTGCAGGGGGACACTTCGTAAAGCGGGTCCACCTCCGTGATCTTCGTGTGATAGACGCCCTCTTCGTCCCACCAGTCTTCCATGCGCCCGATGTCAAACCCAAAGGAGCATCCGTCCACATCTCCCCGGGCCACCCGGGCATAGGCATTGACAGCCTCCTGGTCATTCTCGTTGATCTCCACGGAGCCCCACAGGCCGGTTTCGTCTTCCATCAGGGTTGCAGTGCGGTTTCCCGTAGCCCCAAGCACGATATTGCTATCGTGGTTCCAAAGCACCTTGACATCCTCCCCGTCGGACAGGTACCGGACGAAAGCCCCTCTTTCAATGGTCTCCACCCATCCGTCCCAGACTTTGTAGGGCTTTCCGAACACCGCAAAATATCCTTCCAGATACTTCTTTCCGCCCTCTTCCCTCGTTTTCGCGTCCTTCATTTTGAGAATTCTCTGTTCCACTTACTCACCTCCCTTGTCCTGCACAAGTTTTTTCTGATCCCCGATCATACCGACCGGGATATAGTTCTCCAGGATGATAAGATCGTCTTCATTTGCCGCCGGAGGAAGTCCGATCCAGTCCCGCACCTCATCACGGCTCATAATGCCCCGCACATACTGATCATCCGCAATCTGTGCCAGGTCCTTGAGCTCGTAGTTGTACAGGCTCCGGGGGTTAAAATGAAAGTAATACTCCGGGCTGTACAGTAGCTTTTTGGTCAGTTCCTGTTCGATCATCTGCGCCAGCGGCATGATCGTGGAGGAGATGAAATTGTTCCATTCCTCGCGTTTGAAATCACCGACACCCAAAACAAAAGACGGCACGCCCAGGATAGAGGCTACCGTCTTCTTATCCAGCTCCACCATGTCCGGCAGTGCCAGGTCTGACAGGGACAGTGGTTTCACCTGTTCAATTTCAAACTGATCTGCCGGGATCATCCAGGGCTCTCCGGCCTGCGTGGTATCTATGTAGCTATTAAGTAACTCCTTACGCCCTTCCGGGCTGGCAAACTCTTCCGTCAGAGCGTCCACTTTCACGATGATGCTCGGCTTCCATTTCGACTGCATAAATCCCTTTTCTGTTACCGCCGCCTGTTTCAGGTTGTTGGCCACATCTTTAAGGGCCACCTGAAGGCCTTGCCCTTTCCACGGATAATAGTTCCCAGGGTTGAGGACAAAATGAAGCACCTCGTCCGGGTCGTATTCCTGCCCGTTAATGGCGACCGTATAGTCCCATATCCCAGATGGGATAAAACTGACCATTGATGATGGTACTGGCCGCAGGTCGTCCAGATATCCCCGCCGGAACTTTGGCCACACCACGGCATTGCCATCTCCGTAAAGATACAGGGTATTCACGATCCACTGCACAAAGGAGGCACGAGTCATGTTTCCGTTTGGGTTGATGTCCATCTTCCGGCTCAGTTCATTCCTGACCCGGACGTCCCCCTTTTCCGTATTCTGCATCAGGTGGATAGTCATGCTCCCGATCAGCCTGGCAATTTTCCCGACGCCCGCCGCAATCTCTGGATTATGCGCCAGGCTGGTATATCCCTGACATGTCAGCATGTCGAACGCCTCCTGGCTGCAGAGCCAGGACACGGTCTTTTTCTCTGGTTCGGCCCTCGCTCTTGTTTTTCTGCTTTTCTTTTTACTCATTCCGTGTCTCCTTTCCCCACCATGCTTGTCCTTTCTTGCTCCGCTCAAGATTTTCTAGATATCGCACGCACGCAAAAACCGAAGCGTCAAATAAATCTATCCGATGCTCCGGCTGCACTTTTTCATATTGGATCATGTCGTCTGTCTTTTCTACAGCGGACACATTCTCTACGCAATACTCGTATGCCTCCGAATGTAGGTAGTACAGGTTTCCGTCCTTGGCACTCTTTTCGATATGCCGGAACCCTTCCGACTTCTTGTAGTAATACTGCGGCTGGTCTATGATGTTGAAGTGCGCCTGCTTCATACCGATGAAATACTCCCGGCAGAATTTCCTGTCATGTCCCACCTGCTTGATGCGGAACCCTTTTTTTCGCATTTCCACAAACCAGTTGATCACGTCGGCCTGATTGACCGTCGGGCTATTGCACAGTGTCAACCAACCATCCTCCGCCCACCCGAACAGTGGTATGTTGTCCTCATCTGCTTTTATATGGGCGGCTACGACCGGGAAAAATGCGTGTGTGATGATGATGTCCGTCCCCTGGTAGTTCCCGAACAGGGCCGCCGCCGTCAGGTCGTGCAGTTTAGACAGATCCGCTCCACCGTACCAATCGATGGGCATTTTTGATAGCTGGTCAATGGTCCATCCGTACCCTGCATCGCTCTTCCTGAACTCGTCAATGTCGAAGTACGCCTTCAGAGCGTTGGTATATACATTGAGGGATTTTGCGAAAAAATCCTTCCGCTGCTGCGGGTCGTTCTGGGCCTGCAAGGCATCGTTCATGATGTCCTGCGGCCGGATCGTGACCCCGTACCCCGGATTGGCCATCTCGTGGATAGCCGGGTCTGTGTAGTCCACGCTCCCGTCCTTTACCCCTTCCGGGGCGCAGCACATAAAAATGAAATACTGCTCGTCCTTCACGGTCCCGTCTAGGACTTTCCTGCAATATTTCAGGCGCTGCCCCAGGAATAGCTGCTCATCGTCCCCCGCCGTGGAGATCCCGATGATGAGCTTATTTGTGTAAGCCTTCATAGCCTCCTTGAAAAGGTTATACTGTTTCGGTTTTTTGTAGGCGTGCATCTCATCGCAGATGGCGATATTGCAGTTCAGGGAGTCCTGGGCGTCCGGGTTGGCCGCCAACGCGCGTATAAAAAAGGAGCCATCCTCTAAGGTTGACTCCAGGCTATGTTCGTTATTGTTGTCAATGACTTTTATACATCCGCCGTCTTTCTGGTTTTCCCCCATACGGTCTACGTTATATTTCAAAAAATTGAAACTCTCCAGGGACTGCATCAGTGCAGCGGACGCCACGTAGCACTTCGCTCCGCTCTTCCTCCTGAGCAATGACAACGCCCAGGCCAAGGACGCCACAAACGTGGTTTTTGTATTCTTCCTCGGTATGTATATCAGTGCTTCATGAAACCTTACAATATCTGTCCCCTTAATCTTAAATCCCACCAGGTTGTAAATGCAGAATTTGTGAAAGGGCTGGAGAAGGAACGGCTCTCCCCGGAGCGGTGTCCCGTCCATGCGCTCTCCCTGCTGGTGGCACAGCGTCCTTTCGATGCTCTGGATGCAGAATTCCGGGTCTTTGTAGTCCATCCAGTAATCATCGTTTTCCAGGTCTCTGAAAAACCTATCTACTGCCTGCTTCAGTTCCGCGCATGCCGTCTTCCTGCCGTCCCGGATACTGCTGGCGTACTCTAAAACTTCTCCCCAGTTCTTAGCTTTCGATGGATGCAAGCGCTGCCGCCAGTCCTTTCTTGGCCGTTTCCTTCTTGGCTCCGGCGCCTGTTAGCTTTTTATATGCTGATGGGGTCATTCCGAGTTCCCGCCAGTACGCCAATGCGGTCTTGTTCAGGTCGTCCCACAGCACCAGAAGAGGATTTTTCGTCATGTTTGTAGACCCGCCTTTGTTCGTGTACTCTATCACACTCTTTCCCCCGCTGCCCTGGAACTCTTCAAAGGTTTTGTCCCGCTGCTCCAGGATTGCCGCCAGGGATTTCACGGCGCTCGAATACGCATTTTCAAAAATCCCAAGCTCAGATAGCTGTTTATTTATGAGATTTTCCCACTGTTTTTTTGTTTTTGTAGCCACCGTGTCACCCCTTTCATTGATTTTTGGCTCAGAGTTGGAAATGATTACCCACGCCAGTAGAGAAGGTCAGACCTCCTGTCCACCAGGGGTGGGGGGAGTGCATCCGATATAGATCGTTGCGTTCTGTATCACCACGTTCCCCGGCACCATTTCGTCAAAACTTTCAAGCAGCGCAGGCTCTGGCACCATCTTTACTTTCTCTTCCAGATCACTGATGTACGTCTTTAATTCGTTGAGCACGTCAATGTCCTTTATCTCTGCTCGCCCAGTTACGATATGGCTCTTTATCTTTTCAATGCTTTCATACACATTCATCTCATCTTCCTCCTTTTCTCCTCCAATCAATCCCTGGCACGGTCCTCCTCTGTAGTTCCATGCCCATCCTGGTCAGTTCTCCTGTCTCCCTGTTCTCCAGCTTGTTGTGCGTGGCCATGCTCACACTGATCAGGTTCCAATCGCACCAGGCATATTCAGGGTATTCGTCTGCCGGATAGATATGATGTACTACAGTAGCCTCTTCAGTACGCCCGTACCTTCTTGCCACTCTTCATACATATCCATCCTTTCGCAGTATATTCTTCCTCTTTTTCTTCCACTTTCCGCCGTAATAGTTAAACATAGTTACCTCCGCAATAGGAACGGCAGGACTTGAACCTGCGACTCCCCGGATATAAGCCGGATGCTCTACCATCTGAGCTACGTTCCTGCATGAGAAAAGACGCCCTGCTTCTGCAAAGCGTCCTTTCTGGCTTCAGTATGGATCCAAGGGGGAAGAAAAAAGCTCAGACCTGCGGTCATCCACTTCTTTCAGCTTATACTATAGCACTTTGAAACCGTACAATCCGTACGAAACCGTACAAACATTTATTTTTTTCGCATAAACCTATAGAACTCAAGTCTAATCGCCTCCCCGCCGCTCCTACATTTCATCAACGTAGCCACTTCTTCCCAGGTCAGCTCCTTGAAGAACTTGTACCGAATAATCCGCTGCATCCGGAATGGTATATCCTGCATCCACTCCTCCACCTGCAACTTCAACTCCTCCGCCTCGGCCTTCTGGTCCTCCAGTATCTGCCTCTCCCGGGCCAAGCGGCCGGCCTCCGCCAGCGTCTCCGTCGTTCCATGCAGGCTGAAGGACCGCTCTTCGTAGGGGAACTCCGGGTTGCTTCCCTTGACCTTGTCCTGCACGACCCGGCGCTTCTTCTCCAGTTTCTTGATCTCAGCCTCTGTCTCCTTGAGGAACTCACAGGCATCTATGTAATCACTCAGGACTTTCTTGTCCACCGGCATCCCCTCCTCTCAGTTTCCTGTAACACTCCCGGCACATATCAAAGTATTCCATCGGCTGAGTCCGGAACCTGTACACGTCCGTCATCTCATGCACCCTCACATGTACCGCCTGGGTGTAGTGTATATCCTTGCCACACACAGCACATCGTATATGCTTCACGGTTCCACCTCCTTCTTGATGTCATATTTCTTGGCCATATAGCCCGCCACATCGTCTACTTCATATGGCTTCCGCAGGAACCGTTCCCGGGCCTTGCTATCCACGTGTTCCTCTTTGTCGTCATATGCCTGGTCCCGGTCAATCTTCTGCTGTTTCCGGCTCCGGCCGTGCTTGTACTCTCTCACTGCAGCACCTCCTCCCCGTCAAGATAGATTATCCCGTATGCTTTTCCATCGTCTCCCTTCCACAGTTCAATATTTCCTTCGTACTGCAGGATTGTCTCTTCTCCCCGCATCACGGTCAATACGATATCGTCCTGGCGCTCCACGGTGTTAATCACCAGGGGTTCCGGGTCCGGCGGCTCCGGCTTTGTTTGTTCTGATGTCAGGACAATCCTGCCCATCACCGCCGTGCACACAATCGCTACAGCCGCCAGCACAGCAATGGCTACTCTATGTATCTTTTTCATCGTTATCCTCCTTATCATGTTATAATGTTAATGACCTTTTTTCCTGTAAGCGCACCTTGCCGTCGTAGCGACACGGCCCGCACGTGGCGGGGATGACGTGACATCGCGCTCCCGAGCGAGCATCAGCGCAGGTCCGTGAGGCAGGCCCCAGCGGGAATTACCCGCTGGGCTAAAGGTCTATATAGTTACATTATCCACGCTTCTTGTGGCAGAGCGTCTGTATACATTTTCCAATCAACATTTGCTCTATCCCATTCGCTCCAGGCACTTTGAGATGCATTATATAATCGGTCTATTTCCTTGACCGCCTGGAGATATCCACTATTTTGGTCCCTTAGAATATCTATTGCTGCCTTTAGGTTGTCATATCTGCTTCTAAGGCCGATGTACGCATGATAAACTTTGAAAGATTGGCGCATGGCAGCAATAAGGTCATCTTTTTTCATTGATTTCAGTTTTCTTTTCGCTTCGTCTTCAGCGAAAGCCTCTGCGCAGCCAATCCCAAAATAGTCCTGTTCGTATTCATCCCATCCAAGGTAACCTCCCCATTCTCCTGCTCCGGCCGCAACAAATAACAAATCAAAGCATTCCGGTATCCATTCTTCACGCAAATCTTCTGTCATCCTCTCGCATTCAGCGCACAGATTCGCGAAAGCCATCTTAAACTCATACGCCTCGTCTTCGTCCCCTTCCAACGCATTAATCAAAGAGTCCGTACCATCATCAGAGTCTGTGTACCATCTAATTTCTTCACATTCTTCTTGTATTTCATACAGATCATTTATTATCACATCGAGATTGAGGTCTTTTACTATTGGCTTTTTATACCTCATATTTCTCGCTTTAATCTGCTTAGCCTTTTCTGTGCTATTCAACTCTTTCACCACTTTTCCTGATAAAATCACGGTTTAGTTGTCTGCAATGTACGACTCTGGAAGAGGACACCAGGCAACCACCTTTTCATCCACAACATTGTTATATACATCATCCGGGTTGAAACGTCGGTCTTCCCACCATCCTTCGGGTATAATCATACAGTCTCTTTCCTCGTCCCACTCTCCATCAATGTCGTACCAGTGCCATATACTATCTTCTTCCCGCACAGTTCCATCTTCATAAATTGCCGTTGTTCTCGTTCCTCTTTCTGTTTGAATAAATACCTCTTCTTCAGGTTTCGGTAGCCGTTCCTCCACCGGTATCCATACGCCATTCATGTGCTTGCGGATAACATCCACCGCGAACCTCAGCCCTTTCTCGTAGCTCTTGACGTGTTTCGCCTCATAGCTCGTTCGCTCATTTTCGATTTCTTCCAGAATTTTCTCTAATTCCATGTCAGTCCTCCCACTTTAACCGCTGTCCACATACATGACAGAAGTTTCCTTTCAGCCCGCCTACATACTTTCCGCACCTTGGACATTTAAACCAATGTCCATCAAACTCTTCTGGATCTTTCGCCGTGTCCCGCTCCTTCAGCTCCTGGATCTGCTCCGGCGTCAGTCCGGTGTCCTCGTACTCTCGAAGGCAATTCATGTCTATGTACACTCCATCATCCATGAAATTGCACGTTTGTACACAACGGAAACCACCTACCATGAAAATCGTACTTATTACAACACAATAATTTTACCGTAACACTCAGCTTTTATCTCAATCTCATCAAGACGGGCATCTGTAGTTCCCGCATAATAACCGCCATCATCACGATATTGAATTTCTATGTCACAATCTTGAACGTCATGCCTTACTGCCCATTCATATAAATCTCTAGGTGTCATATATACCTCCTATGAAACAGTTCTTTTATCTATTCTTTGTCAGTTTTGTTGCGTTGCGGTAATCGCTATAGCGGTATGCAATGACAGCATACATTCATTGCATAACATCAAAGTATTCCATCCCTGTCCTGTCACCGATGCTCTTATTTCCCAGATATCTATCTCTTCCGACTGTTGTTTTCCACAGTCATTACAAACACCATGACGCTTGCATTTTTGTATTTTAACCATTTCGCTCACCTCCACTAAAAAATCATTTAACTCAATTTAACGAGTTATAACTCAATTAAAACTACGCCGCCGCACCATACTGTCTGAAGGCTGCCAGCACCTGGGCTGGATCCGTAGCAGCATAATGCTTATTGACCGTCTTTGTATTCCCATTTTTGTGTCCCAGATAGAATGCAATCAGTTCTCTCGGGCATCCCCTCTTGGCCATGTTCGTGGCCGTGGTTTTTCTGAATAGATGAGGATACACCCTGCGCTGCATCCCTGCCCTGGCCGCAATCGTTCTGATCGCACACTCAATTCCCGGCTTCGTCAGTCGTTTGCGATCTCCCCGGCCCGCTACGAAAAGACCGGGCTCTGTATCTTTTCGGCTGTCCACATACTTCTTGACGTGATACCGGGCCACATCATCCAGGCATACCGTCCTGTAGGATCTGTTTTTCTGGCCGTAGACCATTAGCTCGCCGGTCTGCCAGTTGATATCCTGTATATTAACGGATACGCACTCAGACACCCGGACTGCCGTGCTGCGTAAGAACTCGATCAGCGCCCGGTCTCTCAGGCATTCTCGATATTCTTCCATGTGCGTGATTTTGTTCCGTACCTTCACCTTGCAGGCATCCCGCAGCGTCTCCATTTCCCAGTCCTCCAGGAACTCTATAGGCTTGTCAATCTCCCGGAACTGTTCTACGCTGTCCACCGGGTTCTCTGTGATCATGTGGGATTTTCTCATCCAGGTGAAGAATGCTGACAGGTTTCGGCGCTCGTTGTTCAGCGTGGCCGCCTGGTTTCCTTTTCTGGCATAGGCCTGCAGATAATACTCCACGTCCATGTCTGTCACATCAAGCAAAGACTTCTGAATAAATGCAATGAAATTCTTGATCGTCAGCATATAGTATTTCACTGTCTTGGGACTCAGTTTCGGCGCTTTCTTTGTCATATACACCTGTAGAATATATTCGTTCGTGTTCTCCCGGGTTGCCGGGAGGGTCTCACTCTCTGTCACGTCCACATGAAACAGGGCTTTTACGATCACCTGGTTGAGCACATCCAGCATGGCTGCGTCCAGGAACGGCTTCATCTCGGTCAAAATAGTGTCTCTTAAAATCTCTTTCTGTGTCTGCATAACAATCCTCCTTGTACCCCGGGAATTGTCATGATATAATATTCCCAGGTGGAAGCAGTAGACTCGAGTCTTTCCGGACGGTCTGCTGCTTATTCTTTTGTTACCAAACACTCACCCAATAAAATTATCTTTTTGGATCTTTTTCCATCATATATTCCGCATGAAGCGAATTGACTACCGGGACAAATGCAAAAAGGATGTCCCTCGCAAATCGCTCCATCTGCGGATACTTTGCTTTCAGTTCTACAATCCTCCGATTGTACTGACTCATGTCATATGTCTTTGTATATTCCCGATAAATCTTCCAGCAGTCGTTATAGACCGCTGTCACCTGCCGGTCAATCTCCGTCCCATTCAACGATCCTGCACCCCGCTTTCCGGTAACTGGTCTTCCGCCGCTTCCACTGGTTCTCACAAAACTGGATATCATCTACATAGTCATAGCAGATAGCGTCTGTCTTTCCCTCCGCCACACGGGCGATACGGCCAATACTCTGTGTCACTACCGCATAATCCTTTTTTGGTGTGGTCAGATAGAGGCGGTCCAGCCGGGGAATATCCAGTCCCTCTTTTGCCAGATTGAAAGATGCGAAAAGGTATCTCTTCTTTCCAGACTTCATATCCTCAATAGCCTGCACCCTCTCCGCTTTTCCCTTTTTAGATGTCATCTTTCCGTCAATCATCACTGCATACTTCCGGATCTCTACCGGCATAACAGCCATGAGTCGCTGCAGATGCAGGAGACGGTCGGAAAGGATCAGATTGCAATGGTCCTGGTTTTTTACCAGATCTTCCAGTATCACATCATCCCTTGCGGTGTTCCATGTCAGATGCTCCATCAGTTTGCTATAGACCAGTGTCCCGTCCGTATCCAGACAGGCCCGGCTGATCTTTACGCCAGTCCGGCGCTCCAGTACCTTCACTTTCATCGTTTTCTCTGCCACTGCTTCATCCGGCACCTGATATTGGACATCACCCAGCACCGCAAACGTGCTTCGTATAAGTCCGTCAGAGCGGTGCACCGTAGCGGACAGCCCATACTTGTACCTGGCGGCCAGGCTGCTCACAGTCCTGTAAAACATCTTCATGCTGGCCGGCGTCCCGGATACTCGGTGGCACTCATCCACGATTACCACATCCCAGGTATATTTGTATTTCTGCAGATCTAGCTTCGAGAGTGTCTGGACCGTGGCAAATGTCATGTGGCTGCCAATCTGCACCTTTCCCGCTGTGATCTTACCCAGGACATCCTCCGGGAAATACTGCTTTGCCCTCTCATAGGATTGGTTTAACAGGTCCGCCGTGTGGGTCAGCCAGAGTGTCTTCCTGTGCAGTCTGGCCGCCAGGGCAATCCCCATCTGCGTTTTCCCGGATCCACAGGGGCTCTGCAGGATGCCGCAGCCGGATTCCTGCATGGCGTTCACGGCAAGAGTCTGGTAATCATACAGAGGGACGACTCCCGGGAAAGAAATCATCCCGTTGTCCGCCAGGTCCTGATGGATGGATGTGCTCTCCCGCAGGATATACTCCCGGATCTGTTTCCCGGTCCCGCAGGGAAGCGCCAACACATTTCCGTCTACATAGTAGAGATACAGGACTTCCTCAGTGTTTCCTGTCCACAGACCCATGCGCTGCTTCTTGCTGTATTCCGGATTGGGTATCACCAAGTTCTCCCTGGCCCAGCGCACCAGTTCCGGCACCGGGTCCTGCACATAAATCTCATTGCTTATTGTGACCTGCATCCTCTCACCTCTTATCCAGCCGGTCACGACACTCAAACCAGTGCGCTGCTGTCCGTCCAATCCGATAGGCCTCCACCTTATTGATGCTGGACTTTCCATCCTTCTGCAGGATTTGCATCATCCTGCATGGGACCAGGATGATCAACTCTTCGAACTTCAGCACAAACATTCCCATCGTGTTCCCTGTTTCGCTCCAGAGCGTCATTGCGCTCTTCTGATTTTCCTCGATCCGGCTGAGCTGGAAGCGTCCGCTGGCGCACTCCTTACAATCGAACACATAGGCCGTGCCATTTCGGGCCGCGATCACATCAAAGGGCTGCCCATTGGCGTTATCTTTTAAACAGTGTGCCCAGAAGCCGTGATCTGCAAGCATCTGTGCCCATTCCCGCTCAAAGGCGGTGCCATTACTTTTATTACTCATTTTTTTGCCTCACTTTCGTATGTCTTACCATTTTCTCGTTTTGGCTTACCCGGTTCTTACCAGGAAAATGCCCGCAAAGTCAGTAAATACACGGTGTCTTACCTTCTTACCAAAAAACCGTCCAAAGAACCAAATATTTTAGTAACACTTTTTATAGTTGACATATTCTCAGCAAATGCAATCCCTATATATCGTTTGGTACTGGTAAGACGGTAAGATGGTAAGACAATATACAATAAAGCCCCATTTTAAGCCATTCTTGTGTCTTACCTTTTGTCTTACCTGGTCAAAAAACTAGCATTTTGATATATTTTGGTAAGACATTTTATTCAAAGGGGGAGCTGGACATCTTCCACCTCCATAAAACCTTCCTCGTCTGCTTCCGGCTCCATCCGCAGCTTGATATAACTGGCCTTCATACCGTATACCCTGGTCTGGTGTACAAATTTCCCTTGCGAGTTTTTCACCAGGCGGTCCTTGGCTGCCCACTTCTTGCTCACCGCCGCATAGTCATAGCCGCTCTTTTCCAGGAAGTCGCACAGCACATCCTTATTGATCACTGCCACCGGAGGGATCTCCGGGTGGTCTTCATCGGCATCAATCCGGCCCCATACCTCCCCTTTGTTGTCTCCTCCAGTCGGGTTCTGGAACCGTAGCGGGTTCTTTGCGATCCAATTCAGGACAATCTGGTAGGACCTCTCTGAAATATCCACCTCTTTTGCGCTGCGAAGATATTCCTGCACATCGGCCACCTGGAGCGGCGCCTCATCCGTAAAAATCTGGTCCACAAGGATATGGTCCGCCACCAGGATACAGGACATAGCCATAGCCTGTTTTTCCGTAGTATCCAGCTTGCACATGGCGTCAAAATATTTCTTGTATTCCTCCCGGAGTTTCCCATCGTCCGCCCCCTGCAGATACGTCACCAGCTTCTTCCCGGCATGTCCGTAATTCTCTGTCAGCAGGGAAACAGTATAATTCCCGTCCTCGATGAGCTTGTCCTCCACCTCAATCTCTATGACACGGTTCTTGGAGCCGGCCCGGCTATTGGACTTTGTGATGGGCTCCTCCCCGGTAAACAGATAGCTGTTATGCCAGGTCTTTGTCTCCTCCACGCCGCCTGACGCCCGGCCCCGGCCCCGGTCTATCCCTTCCGTGATCTGGTAGATCAACTGGTCAAAGTTGGTGGTCCATTTGTCCTTCATGGTCTGCAGCTCATCCCCCGCATAGGGCAGCGAGTACAGGAAGGCCGACGTGCGCATGATCCCTACTTTTGTAGTGTTCATGGTCTTTACCAGGCCGCCCATCTTCGGGTTTCCCCAGATAGACATGGCTGCCATGATAGCCACTGTCTTCCCTGTCCCAGACTCCCCGCTCCAGATATGGAACACAAAGGGGAGTATCCGGAGGGGCTCGATCAGCGCACTCCCAAAGCTGGCGGCAAAGGCCAGACGGTTGATCTTGTTCCTGCGCAGTCCGGCGCAGTGTTCCTTCCAGACGGCAAAGCTCCCGCTCTCACGGATATTTCGGAAGATAGGATCATACTCCTTGTCTCCGTCATAGACGATATCCTTCGCATAGGGCATAAACTCCGCCCCGCACCAGCCCAGCCGGTTGATGGAACGCTTGGGCTCCAGTCGGGCCGGGTTCATCCCGATGCAGTCGCTTATGTACCGCACCAGGAATTTAGCGCTTTCGCTGGTCACCTCGATGCCTATCTTGCTCAGCACTTTCACGATGCTGCCATTATCGGCACAGACATCCCGGTTGACCGTCACCTGGTTCCAGGACCCGTATTTAAAGTAGGCCAGTGTCACCCGCTCTTCCCCTGTGTCCACGTTTTTTAAAATCTCCACCGGAAGGATCGGATGCGTACAGGCCGTGATCTGCACGGGCATCCCCCGGCCGTCAAACTTCTGCATGGTCACGCCCAGGTCTGTGGCCCGCCAGGCCCCGCACTGGAGCTCTTCCGGCTGGCCTGTGAACTGGGTCGTGTTACCATGCTGCATCATCCGCTGCTGGTAATCCACAAAAAAGGATTTCAGGACGTTGGTAAACTCTTTTGCCCGGCCCAGCTCCCTGGCCTTATTCTTCAGCGCTTCCACAAACTGCGTGCGCTCCACGTGATCCTCGATCTCAAATATCTTGTAAAAGACCTCATCCGGGAATGGTTCCGCCAGGCTAAGGTCTGTCATACCATCCAGCAATTCGTCCCTGGATTTCTCCAAGCCGTCTCACCGCCTCTCTGTCTGCAAAATATTCTCCGGGACATTCCCGCAAGCACTGCAGACGGTACTCTACAACAGGAAGCTCCTGCAGGGCCTCCTCAAAATGCCAGTCCATACAGTCAAGCGCCGCTTCTGTCAGCAGGAGCCAGTATCCTTTCAGGATAGAGTAGGCATCTACCTGGAACCTCCTCAGCTCCTTTTCATGCTCCCGCTGCTTCTGCCGCTCCCGCTTTTCCTTATAGGTAAGGTCCCCGATATGGATAGGCAGAGAAAAGTCATCGATCAGCCGTTTACAGGCCTCCTCGTTCTTCACTCCATACAGAAGGGCCACGAACTTGATCACGTCTCCTCCCTTCTGACAAACCCAGCAATAGAAGCCCTTGTCATCCGGATAGATCTTCATGCTGGGATGGGTATCATCGTGGAAGGGGCAGAGGCAGGTTCCATCCCGCTTGACCTTGCAGCCATAGTGTTCCGCCACCTGCCTCATGCTCAGTCTCTGCTTCACTTCCTCATAGTCTTCCTTACATAAATGGTAACTCTTCATCGATACCGTCCGGAATATTCATAAATCCGTTCTCATCTGTCTTCCCCGGCTGCGGTGCAGGTGCGCCTGCCGCATGAGCATCATCCAGCAGCTTGTCCTCTGGCACTTTGGCATCCTTCAGCCCGTCAATGCTGCGGATCTGCACGATCTTTGTGGCCATGCGCTTTTCTCCGTCTGCAGTCAGGAACTCTTCCCGGCCCATAACGGCTCCGAACTTCTTTCCAACAAGTGTCTTCTCGTTCCCCTGGGTCCCCCACGGGAAATGAAATCCCTGGTTGGACCGCTCAACACTGGTCATCAGGCCCTTGAAGAAGGGCAGGCTGTTGTGATCCATGTACTGCCTGTGGACGCCCTTATACTTGGCGTTCTGGTTGGTCGCCTTTTCTGCATTGTACTGTTTCTGATAAAATCCCTTATGCTCTCCGTCTGCAATATCAAACTGCATGACAAAACGGTCATGTCCGTTATACTCTTCCTGCTTTACCCCCAGGATCTCACATACATAGAGTCCTGCCGGCAGCTGCATAAATTCACCGGTATAGGCCGGTGCCTCATCATATCCCTGTGGTTTTGTTATCATTTATTTTTCCTCTCTTTCTCTGTTTTTCGGGTTCTCTATCCCGTAATACTCCCGGATCGTATTATCTACATACAAAAGGTCATTCGGGATCTCTATATCCGGGAACATGTCATCCGGGGACTTACTCACGGCCCCGTCCCTGGACTGGGTGACAAATACATACCGCTCGCCTTTTACCGCCCGGAGCACGACGGTAAACATCCCCTCCAGGCAGACCTTTTCGTCCAGGAGTTTTCCTATGGTTTTGGGCTTGATGTCCCCAAATTCATTGGTATCCTCGTGCATCATGATGTAGACGATCCTGTCTTCCGGGGCTTCTGCCACGGACTGGACCAGGTGATAGAAATCATCCGCCAGCTGGTTATACAGTCCAAAGACCGCATTTCCTTTCCCAGTAGTACTGTGGCCGTCCATAAACTGCCCCGTGATCAGGTAGCCTGCGTCATCGATCACGATAGACTTCGGCCACTGGGGGCTCTTAATGGCTGCCTTGATCTTTCCGTAGTCACTGCAGACATTTCCCGGGAGCTTCCCCCTGAAGGGAAGCGGCTTGTTGAGGACTCGGATCACACCAAAATCCTTTCCCACGCAGGACTTCAGGCTCCGGCTCTTCCCGGACCCGGATTTCCCGATGATAAGTACTGGTACTCCCATTACATCGGCACCTCCTCGTACTCCAGGCCTGCAAGGACCTCCAGGACGGGCAGCCCGGCCTCTGACACATCGACCCGACATACCGCCAACGCAGCGTTTTCGTTCTTCCAGATCAGGACATCTCCTCTGTCTGTCCGTGCGGACGGTCCCATTGGACGACCGTCTGTTTCCAGCTCTCGAACATCAATGATGTCATAGCAGCCACTTGGGACAGGGACGATCCCGCCTGTATCCCTGCACTGGAGTAACCTATAGTGTTTCCACCTGGTATCATAGATGATCGGTGTGACCACAAACGGCACCTTTGCCTCCTTCCATCTCTCCGGCAGGTTCAGATAAGGATTGTCAGACACTTCGTACTGGCTCACCTCATCCTTTTTCGCCCGGAACACCTTCCCGGCTCCCGGCAGTTCTCCGACATGCTCCATGATGGCCGCCTTCAGCCAGTTAGGCACGTATCCATCCTGTGTCCAGGTTACCCAGTTTGCACCGGACAGCACCAGTCCACCGTAAACTCGGCCTACTACTAATCCGTTATGCTGATAGGCCGATTTGACCCACTTCTTAAACATGGTCTTATTCAAAAACATCCTATTTCCTCCTGTACTCGTTCTTACATTTCTTGACCGCTTCCAATACCAGCTCCAGACAGATCTCACACTCATGGTATGTAGGGCTGTAAATATACTTCCCGTTTGTCAATTGCTCGGCTATGCTGCCGGCAGCCTTGACAAGCTGTCCCATCCGGTACGGCGCGATCCCCTGCGCTTTCTTCTCATCCATAGGCGGTTACCGGATATTTAAGTGCCGGCCATAGGGCTCCAGGTGCGCCCAGTCAACGGTCTTCTCTTTGAGGAGCTCCCGGACAGCGTCATTATTCACCTTGGGCGGCTGGGGTATCAGGTACTTTCCGGGGATCTCATCCAGGTTGTCCGTGATAGACAGCGGCTGTTTTCCTCCATTCTTGGCCACGGAAAAGCTGAACAGGTCCGTCTTAAACTTGGTCTTCCCGATAAACTCCAGATTGGCCTGCAGGTTATCCTTCAGCCTCTGGATATGGTTCTCGGTAGACTTGCGCCGCTGATACAGCCGCTCCTCTTCCGCTTTCAGCACATCAACGCTGGCCTGCAGGTTCCGGATCATCTTGGCGTAGTTGTCAGCCTTGTCCTCAATCTCCCCTTCGATACTCTCCAGGGTATCAAAGATCACCTGCTCGTCTGTCTCTCCGTCCTCCAGCATGTTATAGACATCATCCCACTGTTCTGCAAGTTCGTATAATCGCATCCTATCCTTCCTCCTTCGTAAATCTCATCTCCATCAGATCCGCTAGCATCAGGTACTCTTGTGCAAGTTTTCCTTCTCCGTGCGTCTTGCGCACTTTTTCCCGAAACTCGCCCAGCGTCCCATAAAAACATCCACATCTTACTCCTACTCCGCCGTCCTTGATCCGGAAGAAAGTAGTTGTACGATTAATGGAACCGAAACCATGTGCATAGGCGTAGTCCGCATTGCCGTAGACCTCCGCATCGCCGTAGACCCACGCATCGCCGGAGACCCTCGCATCGCCGCAGACCCTCGCATTGCCGTAGACCCACGCATTGCCGTAGACCTCCGCATCGCCGTAGACCCACGCATCGCCGGAGACCTCC
>ERZ1643251.929-NODE-929-length-36489-cov-5.990586_pt1 | contig 36489 bp, 27 predicted proteins | sample MGYA00579261_ERZ1643251 | MGnify/ENA primary metagenome ERZ1643251 (study PRJEB29033, sample SAMEA4952267) | chicken gut metagenome | biome: Broiler Chicken; feature: Gastrointestinal Tract; material: Caecum | place: Ireland | collected 2018 | study: Broiler... | reverse complement strand
GAGACGGACGCGTCCATGCCGGAGGACATCGGGGTTTCTAATGCTTGAAGGATACCCCGGATTACTAGCATCGCGCAGGTCAGATTCAGTCCGATATGGTAGACTGCCACCACACGCCCGGTTTTAGGTTGGGTGAAAGAAAAGCTCTTTTCCAGTACGAGCAGCAGCAGGAAAAACACCATACCCATCAGAAAGTAGTGCGTATGTACAACAGAAAGCGTGGTTTTGCCGGTAAAACCAAGGAACTTGGTAAATTCCCGGTAAAAAACTCCCCCGACCATCGCTAAGACGGCGTATAACAGCGCGACATTCATATAACGTTTCATATTCAGTTCTCCTTGTAAAATTCTTTTCATAATCTTAATGTGATTAATGCACAGTATAATGACTTTCCCCGCATTTTGTCAAGTATTGCGCAATACAGCCTGCAATCCATGGTAAGAGTTTAGTCATTTGATTCGGCGGCATCTTCGCTTTGTACGGTAGGAAGCGGTCGGGGAATTTTGGAAGAAGCAGTCAGCGGCGGGGAGAGGTTTTGCTGAGACTTTGAAGGAAGCTGACAGAATATCTTACCGGGATGAGACAGATGTTGTTAAGCAGTGTGAGGGGATTGTCTGAGCGAAGCGAGTTGCGCCTCACACTGCTTCGCCTTTAAACAGCTTCTCAGCTCGTTAGATATTCCCAGATTCCGGAACGGAACAGCGAAACCTCTCCCCGCCGCTGACTGCATTTCAAAACATCATCCGCTTCCAGACGTTACAGAAAGAAATGCCATCGAAGCAAATGGCTGAGCTGCTACAATCTATGGCTTGAAACCGTTTTTATAATCAACTATAATATATACAATTATGAGCGGTTTTTTACTGCTTCTTAGGTTGGAGGGGAAAATGAAAGCTGGCGTAAAACGTATTACTTCCGCGATCCTTTTGATGGCATTAATTTTTACATTGGCAGGAACGGCTTTTGCCGATGAAGAGACAGATGAAAGGGAAGCAGAGAGAACGGCGTCCTATGGAATCACACCGGATACGAACAATATCGAGGGTTGGCCGCAGGGGCCGCAGGTGTATGGCGAGTCCGCGATTGTGATGGACATGGAGAGCGGGGCGGTACTGTACGCGAAGAAGCCGGATGAACGGCATTATCCCGCGAGTATTACGAAGCTTATGACAGCGCTCGTCGCTCTGGAAAATGCGGAGCTTGACGCGGAGGTTTATTTCTCTGAGGACAGCGTATCCTTTCTGGAGTATGGGGACGCCCATATCGGGATGAGGCCGGGGGAGACTTTAAGCCTGAACGACGCCATGTACGGTATGCTCCTTGCGTCCGCCAACGAAGTGTCCTATGCGATCGCGGAGAGTGTGGGGACGCTCATGGGCGGCGGCTTTGACACCTTCATACAGAGGATGAACGACCGGGCGGCGGAGATCGGCTGTACGGGTTCTCACTGGGTAAACCCAAACGGTCTGCACGACGACAACCACTATACTACGGCTCACGATATGGCGGTGATCGCCTCGGAAGTGTATCAGTTTGACGAGTTCCGCACGGTCATGCAGTCACTGCAGTATACCATCGGCGCGACGAATCTGGTCAGCGAGACGAGGACATTTCAGCAGAATCATAAGATGCTTTGGCCGGAGAACGCTAATTATTATGAATATTGTACCGGGGGAAAGACCGGATACACAGATCAGGCGCGCACAACCCTTGTCACCATGGCGGACGACGGAAATTTGCAGCTTGCCGCAGTGGTGCTCCGTGATTATGGAAATGATTCGTATATAGACACGAGGGCAATGTTCGACTATGCGTTTGCCAATTTTACAAAGGTGCCTTTGACAGAGGAGACAAAGCCGGAGGGGGTCAGCTCCTACATAGAGGAGAACCCGTATGTGGTGCTTCCGTCGGATGCGGACTTCTCAGAAGTCCGGACAGAGATCACGGTCACTGATGAGACGACGGCGGCAGGTACGGTTACGTATACTTATCGCGGACAGAAGGTAGGGAACGCGGGGGTAGTGCTCACGGAAGAATATATAAAAAACGGGATGAACAAAAGCACTGAGCCGGAGATCTCGGCGGGCGGATCGAAAGCAGATGATAAAGATGATAAGGGCGAGATCCCCATGCCTGTAAAGGTGGCGGCCGGTATTGCGGCGGGACTGCTCCTGCTGGTGGTGATCCTGTTTGCAAGGTATGTCTCCGCCAAGCGCAGGCGGAGACGGCTGATGCGGTCGAGACGCCGCAGACAGGCGCAGCGGCGCGCTCAGATGCACAGCGCCCGTCCCCGCCACGCGCGGGGAGCGCAGAGGGAACACCGCCGGGAAATACAGTAACAGCAGAAAACAGGCTGACAGAGGAAAACCCACTGACAGCTCAAAACAGAATAACGGCTTCACATGTGCTGTCTGCGGTAATCCGTAGGCAGCATTTTCATCACGTCCTTGAACGCTGCCGTGAATTTGCTCTGGCTTTCGTAGCCTACGGAAGAGGCGATGTGCGCGATGCTGTCGTCCGTATCCTGCAGAAGCTGAGCCGCCTTCTCAATGCGGTACCGCTTCATGTAGGCTGCGATGGGCATGCCGTACACGGACTTGAACAGGCTCTTAAGCGCTGCGGTGTTGATAAGGTATGTGCGGGAAAGCTCCTCGATCGTGTAACGCTTCTGCAGGTTCTCTGTCATGAGAGAATGGATGCTGCGGATCGTGCGGAGCTGTTCTGTGCCTTCCTCCTGAGGGCAGGTGATCTTGCCGATCTTCTCTATAATAAGATGGAGAGCCTGAGCCAGTTCCGTATCTGCTGTGCGGTAATACATTTCCTTCCCGTCTCTGCGGCTTACGATGAGGCCGCTTCCTTTTAAAAGGCGCAGGTGATGTGAGACCGCAGGACTTGTCATGCCGACGATGGCGGCAATATTTACCACACATTCCTCGCAGTGGCAGAGCAGCCAGAAGATACGCAGTCGGCTCGGGTCTCCGAGCTGCTTCATGGCCTCGGATACGCCTGCGATCTCATTTTCGGCGGGCAGATGCTCCATGATATCTCTTTCATTGCGGTTGCCGTGATTGTGGGGAAGTTTTGTCATGCCGGACAGCTCCTTTCTAAAATCAAATTGTTCCGTTCGGAAGTAGTTTTCTCCCAAAAAGAAGAAAGCGTTTCATTTATATTGACTTATTATAGAGCGGGATGTACAGTATAGTCAACAATTAAACAATTATTTAATTGTAATATAAAAAATCATAAGGAAAAGGAGACGCGATATGAAAAAGACATACAAGATCGAGGTTGACTGCGCGAACTGTGCGAACAAGATGGAGCAGGCGGCAAAGAACACGGATGGAGTAAAAGACGCGGTTGTGAATTTCATGACTTTGAAGATGAAGGTAGAGTTCGAGGAGGGGCGGGACCCTAAGGCGGTCATGGAGGAGGTTCTTAAGAACTGTAAGAAGGTCGAGGATGACTGTGAGATCTACTTCTAAGATCTGCTTTAAGATCAGGTACAATACATATGTTGAAGGAAGACTTGCAAACATTTATGTATCTAAAAGATATTATACTAGGGAGGTGGCGTTATGAGTAAGAAACAGAAAAAGATGCTAGCGCGTATTCTTGTATCAGCGGCGCTTCTTGTTGGGTTTGGCTTTCTGCCCATTACGGGGGTACTTCGTTTCTTCTGTTATCTCATCCCCTATCTTGTCATTGGATACGATATCCTGATAAAAGCATTTAAGGGGATTAAGAACCGGCAGCCCTTTGATGAAAGCCTTCTGATGGCCGTCGCTACGATCGGGGCATTCGCTATCGCGGTCTATGACAGCGCTCGCGGCGGGGGTGCAGGGACTTTGGCAGGACATGAGGGCGGCGATTACACGGAGGCTGTGGCGGTTATGCTGTTCTATCAGGTGGGAGAGTGGTTCCAGAGCTATGCCGTTGGCAGAAGTCGGAGGAATATCAGCGAACTGATGGACATTCGCCCGGACTATGCGAATATCGAGTCTGGCGGAGGTCTGGAGCAGGTCGATCCCGATGAAGTGGAGATCGGCTCTGTGATCGTGGTTCAGCCGGGAGAGAAAGTCCCTATTGACGGGATCATTTTGGAAGGAAATTCTACGCTCAATACTAGCGCGCTTACAGGGGAGAGTCTTCCGAGGGAAGCGTCCGAGGGCGACGAGGTATTGAGCGGGTGCATCAATATGACGGGTGTGCTGAAGATCCGGACGACGAAAGAGTTCGGGGAATCAACGGTGTCAAAGATACTGGATCTGGTAGAGAACGCAAGCTCCAGAAAATCAAAGTCTGAGGAGTTTATTACAAAATTTGCCCGTGTCTACACCCCGGCGGTGGTCTACAGCGCAATTGCCCTTGCGGTGCTGCCGCCTCTTGTGCGGATGCTTGCTCTTGGAATGTCAGCAGAGTGGGGGACATGGGTGTACCGGGCGCTGACATTTCTCGTCATAAGCTGTCCGTGCGCGCTGGTGATCAGTATCCCGCTGAGTTTCTTCGCGGGCATCGGCGGGGCAAGCAATGCGGGCGTACTCATCAAAGGCTCCAACTATATGGAGACGCTCGCCCAGACGAAATATGTGGTCTTTGATAAGACGGGAACACTGACTCAGGGAGTGTTCGAGGTGGACGCGGTCCATCACAATAAGATGGAAGAGAGAAAGCTCTTGGAGTACGCGGCTCTGGCGGAGAGCGCGTCATCCCATCCGATCAGCCGCAGCCTGCTCCGTGCTTACGGCAGAGAACCCGACCGCACCCGCGTGACAGAGATTCAGGAGATCAGCGGTAACGGGGTGACCGCCAAAGTGGACGGCGTGTCCGTGGCAGCAGGCAACGACAAGCTGATGAGGCGGCTTGGTATAGACTATATTGACTGCCACCGCGCAGGAACGATCATCCATATGACCATTGACGGAGAATATGCCGGGCATATCGTGATCTCGGACGTGATAAAGCCTCACGCGCAGGAAGCCATAGCGTCTTTGAAACGCTCCGGCGTGGAACGCACGGTCATGCTCACCGGGGATATGAAGAAGGTGGCGGAGCATGTGGCGGAACAGCTCGGCATTGATCAGGTGTACAGCGGACTTCTCCCGGCGGATAAAGTGTCAAAGGTGGAGGAGCTTTTAGAGCAGAAGCCTGAGAAATCAAAGCTCGCTTTCGTGGGAGACGGCATCAACGACGCTCCTGTTCTCTCACGGGCCGATATCGGCATCGCCATGGGAGCCATGGGATCGGACGCGGCGATCGAGGCGGCGGATGTGGTTCTTATGGACGATGACCCGCTCAAGATCGTCAAAGCTATCCGCATCTCAAGAAAGTGCCTGCGCATCGTGTACCAGAATATCTGGTTCGCCATCGGCATCAAGATCATATGCCTGATCTTGGGCGCGGTCGGCATCGCCAATATGTGGCTGGCAATCTTCGCGGATGTGGGCGTCATGATCATCGCAGTGCTCAACGCCATACGGGCGCTGTTCGTGAAGAAACTGTAGATATATTAAACTTTTAAGAAGATGATTGTTTCCAGAGTGCAGGGACAGATACCTTTCCCATCTGGGATACAGAGAGGCAGTTCTGCCAGATATGAAATATCTTGTGATTTATAAAGTCAGGAAGGCTAAGGTATATGTTGCGGGAGCGTACTGCGGCGGGCTGCATTAGCAGCCCGCCGCAGACGGAGAATCCTGTAGAAAAGGATTCTATTTTATGCAGTTTTCGAATAATCAATAACAGAAATTTCCTGCATAAGTTTTTTAGAGGATTCAATAATTTTTTCTAACTGCTGCACAACATCCCCGGTATACAAAATCTCATTACATTCTGTGCATTTATAGCAGGGAACATTCCGAACAATTACAAGACAGTTTTCGAGGTCTGTAACGCTTGTTGTCACGCCTTTTTCTGTAATTGCACCACATTCTAAGCACCTCATTTTTTACGCTCCTTTCTGGTTTTTAAATCATCTTCAAATTTTTCTCTGCTCGGAATATATGCTGTTATTAAGTATATAAATTCCTCATCTCTGCTAACCACGACATGTATATATCTGTTTTTGACTGTCATTCCCAAAACCAAACAACTTGGAAAAGGCTTGTCATCTTCGTACTGTTCTATAATTTCTCCGTTTTCTATACACAAAACAACATCATCGATAGTTATTCCGCGCTCTATCAGTCGAATTCTTCCATGTTCTGTCAGCGCTATTCTTTCTACGCAATTTATCTTTCTAAGATCTTCAATATTTATCAATTTATCATCTCTTCATTCCTGTATATATTGATAGAAAGAATAGCATTTGACAGAAAAAATGTCAAATAAAAAATTTAATGAAATTAGGTAAAAACATCAGTCTGGAATTGAAAACCCCTTCCATTCTGGTATAATTATATTATGGTGTATGAACAGGTAATAGAAGCAACAGGGCTTCTATTGCCTTTTTTATTTAATAGGAAACGAAGTTCCCTATTAAATAAAACGCTCTGCGGGGCGCAAAATGTCCGGGGGACATTTGTTCTGCGCCGACCGGAGTGGAACGGAGAGCGCACTCGCGCGAAGTGGAAATTTGTCGCTAAAGCGACCGCGCTCGGCGCGGGAGTTCCGCGAGCGGAACTCTTTGTTAAGGAACGATTTAAACAGAACGGGAATTTCCGGTGAGGAAGGGGGATTTTAGTATGGACAATACCTTAAAAATCAGGCAGAAAAGCTTTGAGGAGCTCTTGAAATGTGGGGGAGGAGAGAATGAGAAAAACTGGGAGAAGCTCTGCAGTTCGGAATTTCCTCTGGTTCCGTTTTTGGGGGCGGGGATGTCGGCATGGTGCTATAAAACATGGAACAATCTTCTAAAGGATATTGTGGCCGAAACCTATTCGCCCAAGTGTGCGGACATTGTAGCGGAAGCCATGGAATGTGACAAAAAACCTAAATTTAAAGATGGCGTCAATGAGGAACATTTTCACTGGATGGAGGAGATTGCGGAATGTATTTTCGACGAGGATGAGAAAGAGTATAAAGAATACGTAAAAAAATTTGCGCTGCTAGATAAGAACAGCATGAGCGAGGAAGATCTCATCCTCCGCCAGTTAAGATATTATGTTGGGAATGAGGGGAGAGTGAAAAAAAGCGCCGCTGTAGGCGCTCTGTATCGTGAGTTTGACTCCGAGCGGATGAACGGGCATGGGAGGATTCCTGAGTATCAGAGCTATTTCCACAGGCTTTTTAAAGGGCTGTTAATCACAACAAACTATGATAAAGCGCTGGAAAAATGTTATCCCTCAATATTCAGTTACTCTTACAAGGATCTTGAGCAAAAGGGCGCCGCTGATAAAAGCTGGCTGTATCAGGCTGTGACCGCGAAAATTAATCACATGAAAAGCCGGACAGGGCAAAATGATTTCACACCGGACGAAGAGGTGACAGTTCCTGATATTCCCATGCTGCTCAAAGTTCATGGCAGTATCGAGCAGGCGAGCAGCGTGGCTTTGTCCCGCAAAGGCTATGATGATGCCTATTCAGGGGCGATGCCTGCCCTGCTTGAAGAAATTTTTAAGGAGACAACAATACTTTTTCTCGGGTATTCATTGGTAGAAGACAGAGTGCTTAACGTGCTTAAAGAGGCTAAAACTGATGGAAAAAACAAAAAGTCTCCGCATCACTTCGCGTTTCTAAATAAAGATGACAGGTATAATGAAACATTTGTTAAGAATCTGGTAGAAGCCTACGGTGTGTATCCTATCTTTTATAATGAGAATATTATGCCACTGGAAATATGCAATGATAAGGAGAGGAGAGCATATTTTCATGATTACTGTCTTGGTTTATTGATGGAAAATCTGTTGAGGCGCAAGATGTATTATCCGCAGCCGTTGGAAATGCTTTGGGATCAGCGCAGGTATGATGATCTGGCAGCGGCGGAGCTTGTCAGCCAGTCCCAAAAGGCTGTAATTAAGAGGCGTGATTCGTCTTATGTAAGGCGGGAGGAGGCCAAAGAGATATGGAATTTATTAAATATATCCGGCGAATGTCCCCTGATAGCAGTTACGGGCGAACACGGTTCCGGCAGAAGCACCCTGTGTAAAAGCCTGACGGAGTTTCAGGAGGGAGCCATGGAAGCATTGCAGTTCTTCTATATATCTCTTCAATACTGCAGGAGCTGGGATGAAGTGTGCAGACAGTTGTACCAGTCTATGAACATCGTTGAACCGGTGATTCCGCCGATGGCGGATTGGAAACTGGCCGCTGAAAAGGTCAGTGAAAGATGCGGAGGATATTGGAGAAGCGTACTTGTTTTAGATGGAATCGATGAACTGGAAACTCAGAAAGCATTTCCCGGGTTATGGAATGTTTTTAAAGCGATGCTCACTTATTGGAAAACTCATCAGACAAGAGTGATCTTTATCTGCCATAAGTATCCTGCGGATATACCCTGCTATGTCTGGCATGTAGGGGGATTAAAAAGTGCAGACGCTAAGGAGGTGTTTTTCAGCGCCTGTATTTCCGGGCGGTACAGAGAGATTTCGTATCTGGAAGATAAAGTAATAAACAAGCTTGTGTCCAGACAGGATTTTCGCGCATCTACAATAGAGCAGTTAGGAATATATGCCAACAGTAAGGGTGATCTGACGAGCCTGTATGAGGAGTGGGAATATTATTACCGCCTTGGGGATGACGGAGAGCAGACCGTAACGAGAATCTTATGGAACCATCTGCTGGATGAGCATAAGTTCAGACAGCAGGAGAAGGCCGCGAAGATTAATATTATAAAAAATATTTTATGGATATGGGGAATACTCGGCGCGTATCCGGGAAACTTCCCGGTGGAGTTTTTTAATACTTATTTTGAAGATAACAATAAAAGAGCAGGGTATCAGAATCCTGAGCTGTCAGCAAAGACATTGCGCTTTATGAAAAATATTGGTCTGTGTGTTGAGATGGAAGAAGAAAAGGAAGTTATATTGCTCAGGAATATGGTGAAATGCGTAAAAGACTTTTTCCTGAATCCGATGTCTGAGAAAAATGAGAATATAAAGAAATTATCAAAAGAATTTATTGCGGAAATATGTGATGAGACGGAAATACATGGGTCAAAGGGTCTGCGTAATTTCAGAGTGTACACCATGCAGCCAAGTCAGGAAGAGCTGAGAAAGTATGCTTACAAAGAGGCAAAAGAGAATATAAAGGACTCCGGAGGGCTGGTGGAAGATCTGAAAAATGAAAGCGATCTGAATCCCCGGAAGGCCATTATCAAAGTGTTAGGTTTTTTGGGAGAGAAGATAAAAGACAATGAAGGGAGGATGAATAATAAAAAGCTCAATCTGGTATTGCATTATGAAATAAAGTCAGTTATACGCTTTTTGACGGGATGTATTCTCAGCAGCGAAGATAAAGATCAGCCAAAGAAAGCCATATTGGAGATCGGATATAATTTTTCCCACTACTACCATTACGCGCCCCAGCACGCGGCTATGCTTGTCAGACGGTTTTTAGAGGAATTTCCAAAGCAAGGCATGGCGCTGTATAAGACGGCGGGCATGAACCGGGTAATGGGGGATATCCAGAGACTGTTGGGCAGACAGGACGATGCGGTACAGTATTACGATAACGCTCTTAAACTGTGTAATAGCTGTCTGGTTGAAGGATTACAAATCAAGAACAATGGCGAAAGACGCAAAGAGTGCATAAGGATTAAAGCGGACGTTTTGTTGATCCGGAGTTATTCAAAGAATAAAATCGAGGAAGAAGAGCCTTCCATGCAAAAAGCAAAAGAGCTGTATTCGGGCATAAACGACAGGTGGGGCGAAGCATATTACAATCAACGCATCGGCGAACTGTACGCGAAGCAGAAAAAAGACGGAGATGATGATGATAAAAAGTTCTTCTATTTTTCTAAAACGGCTAAATATTATAATTCTGCAGCGGAATTGTATGCCGGAAACAGCGATAAAACGGGAAATGCGTATATTTTAAAATGTATGGGCGACTTAATTACGGAATTTAGAGACACAGGGTGGGAAAATAAAAATAATCAGCAGCAATACTTCTTGAAGAAACACGCCGCAAATGAAGGGAATGGAGATCAGTATGCGTATTATACGATTGAAAAATGCAGAGCCGTGCCGAGGGATAATAAAACTGAACCTCTTTATGGATGGGTTTATGACGCGGTAAAGTGCTATATTGAAGCTTTTCGCTGCTATTACAGCCATATTAACTGGAGAGGGTTTGCGAATGTTATTCAGGCAATGGAAACCTGTGCCCGTACAAGCGGGCAGAGCGGGACTCCGTCATCTCTTAAAAACGCGGAGCATATGTACGGTCTGGCTGAGCAATGTTACCGCTGGCTTGGAGATATAAGAGGGCTGGCGGATACATTAGGTTTCTGCGGATATGCTTATCGGGCTATGTACGAGAGCGTTCTGGAAAAGAAAAAGAAAGGTATTACATCAGATTTTTCTTTGGATCAGAAAATTTATATATATAAGTCTGCGTATAAGTGGTCGGAAAGTGAATTGATCTGGGAGAAATTAGGGGATGAGGAGAAGGCACGTGAGTGCCGCAAAATGAAGGCAGAGATCAGACAATGGCACTAGGGAGTTGACCGGGTATGAAGAAAGAAAATGAAAGAAACGAATTAAAAAAGGATGCGGCTATAATAAGGATCACGAAAGATAATCTCCAATCACTGGCAGGGGATATCGTTGGAAACCCGAAAGAGTGGGTGCTTATTCTGGGTGAGAATATATCCTTTTGCATGAAGGATGCGAAAGGCTGCGCTGTTGACGCCAGACAGCGGTTCAGAACTAAAATGGTACGGAAAGTAATAAGAGACAACAGGCTGAACCCTTATGATACTGATAAGATGTATGAGGCAGTGCAGAATAAAGACAAGAGGCAGATGGAGACGCTGCTATTCGGAAATGTATGGGACGGAGCTTCATTCGCAGACCGTTATCGCGAGATGCGGCTGGAAAGGCGGGAGCGGCTGGCAGAAAAGCTTCCGTCTGTAGACAGGATGAATGTTGAGTTTGCAAAATGGAATGTAAACCGTTCTCTTCAAGATGATTCCTTTCGTTTAATAAACCTGCTTAACTCCATTATATTAACGACCTGTCAGGACGAGACGGCCGAGGCTGTTTTAGAGTATGAAAGAGCCATGCCGATCGACGGCTTAAATGTGTGTACGCCTTATTCCATGCTGACGTCGCCAAAATGGCAGAGACGGCTTAACTCTTGTCTTGGGACAGGCGTCCTTCCAGCCTGTGAGGATAATAATACCCCTGTTCTCGTCAAACTGTATGGCAGCCGCAGTAATCCTAAGAGGATGCTTTTGTCGGAATGGGATTTTGACGCGTATTATCCGCCGGATTATGAGTGTGAGATGAACGAGCCGTATACAATGTCTTTTTTAGAAACTGTATTTCGCAGCAAAAATTTGCTCTTTATCGGCGTGAATGAAGCGGAAGGCAATAAAACCGGGGAAGGCTGTGATCTTGACATGGCGCCGGGGCTCGTAAAGCTTTTGGAAAAAACCAAAAAAAGTGGGAAATCCAGATTCGCCCTTGTGGAGGATGAACGAAGCGCCTTTTTGAATTTATTATCCGCTTTAGAAGCAAAAGTCAAAACGCTGTCCGGCCGGACAGCGGCCCGAGAGGAGCAGCCGGGAGAAGCTGAACCCAAAGAGCTGGATATAAAAACCGCGGAACAATACTTTTGGGAATTGTATACGAGAAGGCCCGGACATAAAATCTCTTTGAGTGAAAAACAAGTGCTTAAAGAGCAGATATTAGGAAAAGATGGAAGACAACTGTGGGGCGTATTTGAAGTTGAAACTCTTGCTATCGTGGCAAATAAACTGGCGGATTTTTATGATTTAAAAGAGGTGTTGGACGAAGAGTGGGAAGCGGGTAATCAAGCAGGCGGCCCGGCGGATGATTTTGCTTCTGTTCCCATGAGAATAATTGAGAAAAGCCTGAATAAGAGCAGCGCTGTGCTGTTCCGGGCGCTATTAATATATGGGGGCGGTTTTCCGTCCGGCTTTTTAGAGCTTATCTCATGTGACGGTGACAGTGACGGCGATAAAGAAGATGTTAAGCGTTCCGCGATTCGTCTTGTTAATAACGGGCTTTGTTCAAAGGGGCAGCAGCGCAAAAATATACATAAGCGCATGAAATACGCGGACAGTATTATGCGAACCGCCGGAAATAACAGAATACCGGACAGAGCCACATTTAAAAGCGATATGGAAGAGGTGGATCGTCAGGTCAACGACAGCTATCTTTATCTGACGGAGATCTTTACCAAAACGAATAGAGACTTATGGAAGGAGTACGAGGACGAAGCGCTGGACGGCTTAGGGGCAATGTGTGACAGACTGATGCTGATATTAGAACAAAAGAGCAGGGGCTACAGCCATTACCGGTCACTGCTTGAAACTGAAATTCCATTAATATTAGGCATTGTTCCCAAATTGAAAAAATCATCAGCGTGGAAGACCGACTTTGTGTACTGCCTGTTTAAAGAAAGCAGACTTGTGAAAAAAGAACTGCGTGAAAATGGTGATGTGAACCGTCTGCTTAATTCACTCATGGAGCAGCTTTGCGCGGATTATGAAAATAGACATATCGATGAAGAAAGATTTTACCGCTGCAAGGCAAAGAATCTGATATCTCAGAGCATTGTCTGGAGCCAGTCAGGCAGCGACAGATCTCAAAAAAAGGCACTGTGGAATTGCCGCAAGGCGCTCTTTTGGTTAAAAAACCTAAAGGGACATGCCGGGATTGACCGGGATTTCCTTCTGAAAGTAAACATATATTTTCTGTGCGCCAAAATATATGGAAGTCGCTCAACAATAAGGGAATTAAAAAGGTGTGCCAACGGAGAGACCGCATGTCCCAGACAGCGGAAGCTGCTGCTTAAAATGAAAGAAAATTTAGATGAGATAAAACAGCAGACTGACATGTATAACGACTCTCATCCTCTCAGCTATAATGGAATAAAAGCACGGCTTGATTATTTATACGGGGAATACTTTTTCAAAATGAGCCAGTATCATAAGGAAAACAGGCAGTATGGCGCGCCGTCGCCTGACTGTGAAGTCAGAGAAACGGAGAGCTGCTATACGCAGGCAAAGAATTATTATGACGACGCGTTTGATTTTTATAACCGTTACCCCGAGTTATATAGTCTGGAAGCGGCGGACGTGCACAGGAGCATCGGCGACTATTACTGCCAGAAAGCGAAGAGCGACAGTATGTTTGGCGGTGGGAGCGCGTTAGAGATATCCGCCGAATGCTTTGAGAATTTATATGCCGCGTTCAAAATATACCGTCTTAATACGAATCTCCACGGAATAGCGGACGTACTGCAAAGCATGGGGAATACACAATCCTATGGAGAGTTTAACGTTAAAATAGAAAAAAATAAAAGAAGCTCGTTCTGCTTCTATAACGCGTCAAAAGAACTGTATCAATTTCTGGGAGACGAGTGGAGCATCAGTGTGCTGGGGAAATTCCTCAAAGGGGCAAAAATGGACAGAGAGGAAGCGCTCGCAAAGAGTGGATTGTTCGGATAAACTAAAAATCGGATTGCTTCTGTACAGCACACCGAAAGAGAATTGCCGCGGCAAACGTATCAACCACCGACAAGTCCAGTTGAAATTTGCAGCAGTTCGTAGTATCATTGATTTTGTTAAGTATGTTAACTTAGTTGAGAATGCGATAACCATTTTCCAGACGTTTGCAGGAGGGTGAATATGATCATTGGCTATACATCAGGCGTATATGATCTGTTTCATATAGGTCATTTAAATTTGCTTAAGAATGCAAAAGGGATGTGCGATAAACTGATCGTCGGGGTTACAACAGACGATCTGGTGTCTTATAAGGGAAAACAGGCGTTGATTCCATATGAGGACAGAGCGGAAATCGTGCGTTCTATAAAGTATGTAGATGCTGTCGTTCCGCAGGAAGACATGGATAAAGTGACAATGTGTAAGAAAATTGGCGCCTCGGTGTTGTTTGTGGGCGACGATTGGTATGGCACGGAAAAATGGGAAAAATATGAGGCGGATTTAGCTGCGGAAGGAATCAGGGTCGTGTACTTCCCATATACTAAGGGTATTTCTTCCACAAAGATTACACAGACATTACAAGATACGCGTGGATGGACGAGCAAAGAATCAAGAAAGTTTTTAAATACGGATATTGAAAAGGATGCAGAAAATGGTTGATAAAAATTATTGTATGAGTTCCTATCTTGCATTTAGATACATAGAAAAAGAAGGCGTAGAGTTTTTTCAGGGATTGAATCATAAAAGTGCAAGAATACCCTCGGATGAAGAAGTAGTCTTTGTGGCGGACGAATATGAATTAGATTTAGGATTAGAAAAAATTTTTAATAATCTAAAAGATGAAAAATTAGGTCTGCTTTTGTCAGGGGGGATGGATTCAGGAATACTTGCTTCTTATATGCCGAAGGGGGCAGATGTATATACTTTTAGGTTTTTAGGAGGCGAGTTTGCGGCTGGGGAATTAAAGCGCGCAGAAAAATTTGCTGAAATTAATAAGTTGAAGCTCCATTATGTTGATATTAGTTTTCCGAATGTGTTATCCTGTCTGCCAAAAATCATGAAGCACAAGTCAGCGCCGGTTCATTCGATAGAGCCGCAAATATATTTGGCTGCTCTTCAGGCGAAGAAAGACGGCGTTACAAAGTTGATCATAGGCGATGCTGCTGATTATGTGTTTTATGGTATGGACGGACTTTTGGAAAAGGATTGGGATTTTGACAGCTTTTTCGAAAGATCAATTTATATTAAACCGGAAGAGATCCTTAAAGAACCGGCAGATATCATGTATTTATATGAGAGATACCGCTGTGATGATAAGATAGATTTTTTGGGCTTTTATGATAAGAGTATAACCGAAGAAAGCTATGGCTCGTATGAAAACGCATTAGAAACTGCCGGAATTGCATATGTGGATCCTTATGAATCATTTAGAATGAGAGATAAAGTAGATCTAAACAGAATACGTAAAGGAGAATCAAAGTATATTATCAGGAATTTATTTTATAAGAGATATCCTAACATAACAATACCTAAAAAAACACCGATGCCCAGACCGGTTGATATGTATTTTAATGGGTGGGATGGACCAAAACGTTATGAATTTCGAGATGATATAGAGATGAGTAAATATGACGGAAATCAAAAATGGCTTTTGTTTTGCTTAGAATTCTTTTTAAACATTTATGAGCCCGAAAAGTGAATATGAACCTTATAATTGAGTGGCATTGACAAGCATTGAGGAAAAGTGGTATTTTATAAAAGGAATATTTTACAGAAGAGAGGCTGTATTTGTCAACTATTATACAGAGATTCCGATAATGATATACAGGGTGGAACGCATTTTTTCTGTGATTGACAGTCGTATGAAAAGATGCGTTTTTTACATGAGAGGAAGGGAAAAGACATGACGACCGCGCTGATCTTTGCAGGAGGAGCAGGGCACAGGATGAATACAAGGACAATGCCGAAGCAGTTCTTGGAGATTCACGGAAAACCTGTAATTATACATACTGTTGAACATTTTGAATTTCATGAAGCGATCGATCAGATTGTTATCGTGTGCCTTGCAGACTATATCGATGAGTTAAAGGGGATGCTGAAACGCTGGGGGATAACGAAAGTAAAGCTGATCGTTCCCGGCGGTGAGACAGGCCATGATTCTATACGTCTGGGGTTGGAGTCAATGCGTGATATCAGCAGGGAGGACGATATCGTATTGATCCATGACGGAGTCCGCCCCCTGATCAACGCGGAATTGATTTCGAATAATATAAAAACCGTAAAAAAATGTGGAAATGCCATTACTTGCGAGCTTGCGAGGGAAAGTCAGATCAGGAGCCAGGACGGCGAAAGCATCTCAGAAGTACCGCCGAGAGACCAGATGTATACGGCAAAGGCACCGCAGACATTCTATTATGGCGATATACACAGATTATATGAGAGGTCTTTTAAGGATGGGCTTAGAAGTATTGACTCAGCGCATTTGTGCAGTTTATACAAAGTGCCGATGCACATGGTGAAAAGCACTCCCAACAACATGAAAATAACAGAACCTGCCGACTTCTATATATGCAGAGCATTATACGACGCACAGGAAAGCCAGCAGATATTCGGAATATAAAGAGGGAAAAATGAGGATCAAAGAGAAACGTCAGACGATTGAATTTGTAGAAAATATGCATAGGGCACATATTGAAGTGCGCGAGGCTGTTAAACGGAAAAACATGACGGCTGTTCAAAACATGATGTGCGATCTTCAGGAGCTTGCAGCATATTTCGCCGGGGTGATAGAAAATATTGAAGGAGAAGGCTGCATAACCGTTTCTTATCTGGCGGGATATTGCGAGACGCTTTTTCACATGTTTAGCGCCATACAGGCGGGCGGCGCTGATCCCGACAAAGTGTATCAGCAGTTGGAGGGGGAGCTGCGAAAGATACAAAACAGCATAAACAATGATATACATGTAAGGAAAGAGATCGTGTTCTTTCCTTACAAGGCGGCTATGTGGGATAGTCTGGAAAGTATTTATCTGAAGCTAAAGGAAGATCCGGATAATGATGTTTACTGTGTTCCCATCCCGTATTTTGAAGTAATACCGGGCGGTAAGCTGGGGAAAATGCATTATGAGGGCGGGGAATATCCTGAAAATATAGAAATCTGCGATTGGAAAAGTTATAAATTCGAAGAAAGGAACCCGGATGAGATCTATATCCACAATCCTTATGATAACTGTAATCTTGTGACAAGCGTTCATCCAAGGTTCTATTCCGGTAAGCTAAAAAAGCATACGGATAAGCTCGTGTATGTGCCGTACTTTGTCATGGGAGAATTTGATATAAACGATAGAGCCATGACAGAAGCAAAAAAACACTTTTGCTTCTGTCCGGGGATCGTGATGGCGGATGAAGTGATATTGGAATCGGAAAATGTTAAGAAATTCTATGTGAGAGAATATAAAAAGGCCGCAAAAGCGCACGGGCTTACAGGAGTGCATATAGATGACAAATACCTGAATGAGAAATTCAAGGGAACGGGATCCCCCAAGTATGAAAAGGTGAGAAATACTAAGAAATCAGAGCTGGACATACCGGAAGAGTGGCTGCGGATCATCCAGAAGCCGGATGGAAAACAGAAGAAGGTGGTGCTGTATAATACGGGCGTGAGCGCCCTGCTCCAGTATAACGAAAAATGGGTGGACAAGATCGAGGATTCGCTTAAAGTATTCAAAGAAAACCGGGATAAGGTAGCCTTGTTGTGGCGGCCGCATCCGCTCATTGAAAATACTATGAAGTCCATGCGCCCGGGAATATTACAGAGATACAGGGAAATCAAAGAGCAATACATAAAAGAAGGCTGGGGGATATACGACGATACCGCAGATTTGGACAGGGCCATGGTGCTGAGTGACGCGTATTATGGGGATTTTAGCAGTGTGGTGGAGCTGTATGAAGAGCTGAGAAAACCGATCATGTTACAGCGTATGTAAAATTGTTGATAATTACACAGGAAGTGAAAACATTATGATACGAAAAGTATTGCTTATATGGTATACCATAGGAAGTAATTTTGGGGATACTTTTATATATAACACCTTGTGTCATGCCCTGTCGGAAAGAAATATACAGGCAGATTATATGGAAGTTAGCAGTCCATGCGAAGCTATTTTAAAAAAGGCAAATGAAAATGATTATTTGATTTTTGCCGGTGGTGGGATCATTGAAAGATATATACCTAATGTGATTCGATACTTTAAAGAGGATTTTTCACTATTAAAAGTTCCATATGGTGTTGTTGGATTAGGTGTTGGCAGTTTTGATTATTCACAATATAAAGAAGAATTAAAGTTTTGGATTGAGAATGCAAAGTTTTTTTATACAAGAGATGAATATACTACCCAGAGATTATATGACACATGTGGAGAGCTTTCTAATATATCAACGGGAGTTGATGTTGTATGGGGAAACAAAAAAATAATTATTAACAATAATGTACATCGGAAAAACAGAGGAGTTAATTTAAGGAATGTACCATATTTGGATATTTGGGCGGATATGGATTGGAGTTCCCTAAGAAACATACTTATAAAACATGGTTTTAATAAAGATATCTCGGATCAATCAGAAATAAAACTAATTGCAGGCGATGAAAGTGCAGGTTATACTCCTTCCAAAACGCTTGCAGAGATTGGCCAATGCGAACTTATTATTGCGATGAGATACCATGTTGTTTTAGTGGCGGCAGCCAATGGAATTCCGGTTATTCCAATTATGTATTGTCCCAAAGTTGAGAACCTTGCTAAACAGATAGGGATAAGAGAATGCTCTGTTTATGTCAATGAAATAAATCGCTTGGATAAAGTGATTGATGAGGTAATCGATAGACGAAAAGACATAGAAATTTTGTTGAGAAAATCATATGATACACTGAATTCAAGAGCAAGACAAGTAATAGAAAACGTTGTTGATAAAATATGTTCAGAGATAGTGAGGGATAAATGATGAAAAAGACAGTTATGTTTCGTTTTGTACCAACGATGAGATGCAATTTTAGATGTGAGTATTGTTTCGAAGAAAATAATCAAAAAAAATATAGCCCGACAATGTTTGATGATCATTCTGTTCAGGAGTGGGTTGAAGGAATGAAGAAGTTTTCGGGATATAATGTAGATTTATATTTTTGGGGTGGAGAGCCATTTTGTATTGAGGGAACATATGATTTTGTAAGAGAGTGTTGTAAACTGGATAATATAATATCGGGATTTAGAATCGATACGAATGTATCTTATGCAGAAAAAATAATTGAGCGTTGTCCAAGTCCCAAAATAAAACTGAACTGTTCTTATCATATGCAGTACCTTTCTCTTGAGCAAGAATTTACAAAGGTAAAAAAGCTTAAAGATTTAGACATGGTTGGCATGGTAAATTTTGTTGCTAGTCCATATAATCTTACACATCTGAAAGACGATTATGGCATGAATGTTCAGGATTTAATTGACAAATTTGGAGATATAGGAGTCTTTGTGAATGTTGCAGGCGACTTTGCATATGCTAATAACCCTAAGTATGAGCGATATGAAGAGTATAAAGAATTTATTCAGCAATTTATTTCACCCGAGGAATGGGGATGGCTGAGAGGGCAGCACTCAGATGAAAGAGAATGTTCAGCAGGGCAGAAAATGTTTACTGTAAATTATAATGGTAAACTTACAAGCTGTATATCTGATAAAATTTATGGAGATTTTTTCAAAGGTATCTTAGAACCAGATGAAAGTGCGTCTATATGTAATAAAAATTGCCCGAGTTTGGTGGCTTATCCATTTAGGATGGATAATAAATACTCATCAATCAATAGTATGCTGAAATATGTCAATAGAAATCAAAAGTATCGAGATACAATAAAATTCCCCTATAAAAATTTTGAGTTTTAGGAATTTATGAGGTGAAAATCCTATTATGTTTGAAGCAGCAGTAGCAGTTGACAATTGCGTATATGCATCATCTATGGATGTGAATGCGTTATTTCGAATAGAAATTTGTAGTGGTAGGACGGAGTATTTACGTTCTTTTCCACAAGAAGAGATAGTTAATAAAAGATTGCATTATTGTGCCGTGCAGAGGAACAAACAAATCGTATTTTTCCCATTTAGCGGTAAATATATTCAAATTTATGATACTAGAAATAATAAGATGTGTTCGCTAGAAGTGCCTGATAGTAAAGCAACTTTTTTTTCAAATGCGGTTGCTGACGGTGATAATGTATATTTGTCATCAACTAGGAATCAAAATATATGGAAATTTTCTTTTTCAAAAAACACAATAGTCAAATTGCGGACGGGAGAAAAAGGATGCGTTTATTCTTTGGGCAGTGCTTTTTATGAAAAATATATTTATACACTGGTATATGGCAGCAATATACTACACAGATATTCTACTATTGAAAATAGATTAGAGAAAGTACAAATTAACTCTAATAAAAAATTTAGTCAAATATTGGGAATATTTAATAGCATACTCATGTTGCATGAGGTGGATTCTGGAAATATCCTTTTAATTGATCTGTCCACAAATAATATTCAAACGGAAATAAAGGCTTGTGCAACAAAAATAATGGCGACTTATCAAAATGGTAGCTATATACTGGGGTATTCGCAAGCGGAAAACTTGTTGGTAAAAATAAGTACTATTAATAATGCGATGGAGAAACTTCCACTGGATGATGTCGTTTTTAATGGCGCTATGCTAAATGATAAGAACGATATTTATTATACTATAGATAACAAATATATCTATAGTTTAGATTCGGGGAAAAAGATCTGCGATCTTTTTTTTGATGAATTATCTATAAAGAGGCTGAGGGAAAAAGTGGGATCTAAGTTGAATTTGCAGGAAATCTTATATGAAGGTGAATTGGTTAATTTAAATATGTTTTTGAACAACATAGCAAAAGTGTAGACAATTGTATGGAGGTGGCTCGAAATGATAGTAAACAGAATTATGTCCGATGAAAAAAGTGCTTTCAAAGTACCCCCCCCCCACTATATGTTCATATATGGAGCTGGAAGGATCGGCAGACAATTGGCTAATTCACATATAAATGCAATGATCAAAGGCTTTATTGATAAAAATGCGAGACAGATAAAAACACTTACTAATGGGTATGGCCAGACATGGAAGGTTTTTAACGTAGAATACCTTAATCAATTACATGTACCTCTGATTAAATTAGTCCTTGCAATAAAATATGACGAAAAATATGAGAAGATTATTGCTGAGATTGAATATGCAATAGACAATCTGAATGTTCCGGTATCATTAATATACCTAAATTATGACGAATATGATAACACGGGGTGTGTTATTATTGATAATAGAGCGTATTGTTTGAAGAAAGAAAAGTGGCTTTTGGGTAATCCATATGAAAGCCGAAAAGCTTATTCATATAAAAACCAGACAATTACAAAAGAATATTTAAGGGAGTTATATCAGGAACCCGTTCAGTTTTCAGTATCTCCTATTGATGAGCAATGTATCCTGCCTGATTATGAATCAAGGTATGTGAATCATAAAAATGGTGTACGAGTAACAGAATATGGAACACATTTAGCGGATAAGAAGGTTAATAAAATATTTATTCTTGGAGATTCTAGAGTAAGCGGAATGCTTTTGGAGGATTCTGATACAATTTGTTCATTTGTTCAATTAGAGATAAATCGTTCCGGTTTACTTTATCGAGTGGAAAATCGGGGAATATCGGGCAGATCGATTGAAAGAATGGCATGGCAGACGACCCATTTATCAATTCAAGAAAATGATATTGTATTATTTATAACAGGATGCTACGAATATGATATCAAAAAACCATATATATCTTTTGGGGTGTGGTTTAAGTATATTGAAGAAGCTAATGAATTGTGTAAAAGAAAGAATGCAACATTTATGTATTTTCATGTACCTCCCACATATGAACTTCGTAAAAGGACACCGGATGAGGATAAGGTATTAAACCTGATTACAGGGACAAAATTTGTCGAATACAAGATGTTGGATATTGCCGCATTAAAAGAGTACTTTAGGATGCTGTGTATAAAAAATGGTATAATATATTTCGATTTAACGGAGTGTATAGAAATGGAAGAGAATCGGAATTATTACATTGATGTGCATCATTTTGGACCCAATGGCAATAACATAATCGCAAAATATATTATAAAAAAAATTCAAACATTGCATCTAATGAGTAATGATTGTCTTAACAATAATATTGAGTCAGAAAAGATACATAGGCAAACAGATTTTGAGAACAAGGTAATCAAACAAACGTATTTCAGTATAGCGCAGTGGGCAGATAAATATAGAGATATTATAAAAATAAAAGAAGATGAAACGATTGGCGCTATTGTCATGAATGCGAATCCTTTTCATAAAGGCCACATGGCATTAGTTGAGTATGCAAGACAGTCTGTTGATAAATTAATTATTTTTTTACTCGAAGAGGACGCTTCCTTTTTTTCTTATGAAACCAGAAAAAAGATAGTTGAAGAGAACTTGAAAGATTATGATGATGTGTTTGTGGTTCCGTCTGGGAAGTATATTATCAGCAGATTTACATTTCCCGAGTACTTTAAAAAGGAGGAAATGCAGAATCAGAAAATAGATACAACAAATGATGTGGCGATCTTTGGAAGATATATTGCTCCAGTATTTAATATTAGTAAACGGTTTGTGGGTTCAGAGCCGGAAGATAAAATAACGGAACAATATAATAGAAAAATGAAAGTGTTGTTAGAGACATTTGGGGTGGAATTAATCATTATGGATAGAATAAAAAATACCAAGGGATATGTTTCCGGCACAGTAATCAGAAAATTATTTGGTAAAAAAGATTTTGAAATGCTGCGGGAGTATGTGAGCGATATAACAGTTAATATATTAAAGACTTTATAAGCAATCAGAGAGTATATATTTCTAAAAGACAATTAGGGGGTTGACATGGACATCGTCATCTACGGCTTGGGAAAAGAAGCGTTATTTGCATATAAAATGCTAAATAAAAAAACTAATTTTTTAGGGTTTTCAGATAGTTTCGCAAATATAAAACATTATTTTGGATATAAGTACTACAGAAAAGAAGAATTGCTAAAATTAAAGTTTGATTATATTGTGATTGCAGTTTCTGATAAAGGAACTTCTTTAAAAATAAAAAAAGAATTATCGAGTATTTTAGGGGGGGGGGGGGTAGTAGATTTTTTGGAGCTTTTTACAGAACAAAAAGTGGATAAGGTTATGAGTAATAATCAATCTGACTTAGAGGGTATTATATTAGGAAATTCCCATGCAGCGTTAGGAATAAATCCACAAGTTTTAAAAAGCAAGTGCGTTAATTTAGCTAATGGAAGTGAGGATATTTACTATCGGTATAAAGTGTTTGAAAGGGTAAAATCAGACTATTTTAAGGCTATCGAAAATTTAAAATGGATTCTTATAGAGTTATACGATTATACGATTTTTAATTATGATGTAAGTCTGGGAACACAATGTATATTCTACTGGGCGCATGGCGGTTATATAGAAGATAAACACAATTTTTCCATGAACACAAATTATAATCGGACTGTTGAGCAGCTTTTGGATGAAGAGGGATATTATTATCCGATTAGTAATAACAAAGTACGAGACGAGATTTTTGATATCGAATTGATAAAAAAATATTTTGGTGAGATGTTTTCCGATAAAGAACCGATTTGGTTAGGATATAACGATTTCCCTTTAGAATCACAATTTAGAGGTCATATTTCGAGTGAGCCGAATTTTCCTGGAAATTTACATTTTATGGGGCACACAAGATATCCTGAAACTATAGAAGAAAATACATATATACTGGAACAATTAGTTCGGAGTATAAGGGAAGTAAACCATAATACACGAATTATGTTTATTTTAATGCCACGTTATATTTTAATGGAAAATCTACATAGGTCGTTTATGCAGGATTATAAAAACGAGTTTGATGATTATATTTTAAGATATAAAAAGTCATATAATATTGAATTCTATGACTTCAAGGGATTAGAAGAGATATCAGGAAATCCCTATTTCTATAAAGATACTGCCCACCTGAATTATTATGGTTCAGTGGCATTTACTTCATATTTAAGTAGTGAATTAAATATTTGAGGCAGAGGTGTGAATCGCACAAGCGATACGAGAATACTTTGAAAAGAGGAATGTATAATGCCAAAGGTGTCGATTGTTTTGCCGTCTTATAATGGTGAAAAATACATCAGACAATCCATAGAAAGCGTAATCAACCAGACATTTACGGATTGGGAACTGATTATTGTGAATGACTGTTCAAGCGACAGAACAAGGGAGATTGTCGGGGAATATTCGTCAAAGGACAAAAGAATTAGCCTTATTAACAATGATGTAAACCAGAAATTGCCGAAATCCCTGAATATAGGATTTAGGGTTGCTAAGGGAGAATATCTGACGTGGACATCGGATGATAATATGTATGAAACAAACGCATTGGATGAAATGACGGCGTACTTGGATGTACATATTGATTGTATGTTTGTGTGCAGTGATATGCGTTCAATAGATGTAAATGGTATGATTATAGAGGACGGTACTCATGTTGAATATTCGGATGAAAAAATGCTTATAGCTGATTGTGTCGGCGCAAGCTTTATGTATAGAAAAAGTGCTGCAGATGAGGTGGGGCAATACGATGAAAGTCTGTTTTTAGTGGAGGATTACGATTATTGGCTTCGTTTTTTGTTTAGGTATGGCTCCATAGGATATATCGATAAACCTTTATATGCATATAGAAGGCATGGCGGAAGCCTGAAGGAAACGAAAGAGAACGACATCAATAGACAGTTATGCCGGTTAAGAAAAAAATATCTGAATCAGTATCTGGAATTTGACAAAGAGACCTTATCTAGTATTTTTTTTGGATGGATGAAATATGGTATACAACTGGAAGAAATAAAGCCATTGGTTTGCTGTAGGATTCCCGAACTATCCATTGTAGTGAACCCAACTAAGAAACGGAAAATTATTTATGGCGCTGGTGCAAAGGGATTAGAGACATATAAATTGTTGAACGGACAAACTGCTTACTTTGCAGACGGCGACGTGAAAAAAGTTGGTACAAAGTTAAATGGCATAGATATTATTTCTGTGGATGAAATGATTAAAAAAAGTAAAGATTATGAAATTGTTATTGCGGTAGACGAAATGAAAATATGGCAGCTTTTAAAGAAGCTCTATGAATCAAATGTTATTGAGTGTACAACATATCAGATTATTTTGGGTAATTTACGTTAATGTCACAAGGCAGGTGTTTGCATGTTCTAGGGGATATAAGGAGGGGCTGTTTTGAAAATCAGTGTGGTGGTGACTGTATATAACAGTGAAAAGTACATACGCAAATGTATTGAAAGTATAATGAATCAAAGATATGAAAATTTGGAAATCATCCTTGTTGATGATGGCTCTACCGATTCGAGCGGTGGAATATGTGATTCATATGCAGCGATGGATAACCGTATTAGAGTGATCCATCAAAATAATCAGGGACAAATGAGAGCGTGGTATGTAGGAGCCTTAAATTGTTCAGGTGACTATATCGCTAATGTAGACGGAGATGACTGGATAGATGAGGATACATATTCCTCTTTAGAGCCTATTATTCGGGAATATACACCGGATGTTATTACCTTTGGATGTTATAGGTATTTTTCATCAGATAATTTAAGGGAGTCCCATGATCTTGTTGAAGAAGGCTATTATAATAGAAAAGCAATTGAAGAAGATATTCTGACAAGTATGATATGGGACTTTGATAGGGAAAATGTGGGGGTAGATCCGTCTCGATGTATGAAGCTAATATCATCCAAGCTACTAAAGAGTTTTTTAAGATCAGGGTTTCGCTCCAACGCTATCTTTTCTATTGCTTATGGACAGGATACGGTAACAACTTATCAATTGATATATCAGGCTAATACTATGTATGTAACGCACAATAATTTTTACTATCATAGACAGAGAAGCAAGGGAGAGCTTCCCTATTATTTTAGTGATAAAGAATTTACAAGCAAATTATTTGTTCTGTATGAGTTATTAAAGAATGAACTGAAAGAGATACCTAATATTATACAACAGTTGGATATAATGGTATCTTTGGCCATAAAGCTAAAAGAAAAGTTTTATTATCCGAGTGGTTTATGGAAAAGGAAATTGCATTTGTTTCCATTTGATAAGATTCCGAAAGAAGCGGGGATCATACTGTATGGAGCGGGAAATGTTGGGAAAGAGTATTTTGAACAGATAAAAAAGATTAATTACTGTGAAATTGTTGCGTGGGTAGACAAAAATAACCAGATTGGAGACGAGAGGGTTTCTTCAATTCAGGAGATATATGATCGAAAGTTTGATTATATCGTCATAGCAATAGAGTCTGCGGAGACATGTATGAGTGTAAGTGAAATGCTGAAAGGCAATGGTGTCGAAGGGGAAAAGATAATATGGGGTGAATGAGAAAAATAATCATACATACAGAAAGTCGCACATCAGGGGGTATTATGGTAAAGGTTAAAGAGTGTACTTATGAGGATTTGGAGCAAAAACTAAGTAAGCGGCCTTTTATCTGTTTTGGTCAGGGGGAAAAATTCCATGAGTTTCTGCAAAGATTTCCTGATATTGAGCGCTTAAAGGCAATCATTAATAATTATAAAACAGATGACTACTTTGAATATGGCGGCAAGAAGCTACCTGTGTATTCGATAAATGAGATTATCTGCTCTAATATTGAATTGGACAAGATTCTGATCATTATCACATCCCTTCGGAATGCAAAAGAGATGATAACCCAGCTTGATCTATACCGTGAATTTAAGGGGGCAGAGTGTTATATTCCTGAGATAGTAGCACTGCATGCAGATGATGTATTACCGATGCCACTGACAACGGAAGAGAAAATTCCGCGCACGATCCATTATTTTTGGTTTGGCCCCAATGAGATGCCGGATCAATTTAAGAAAAATATAGAATCATGGTATAAGTACTGCCCGGACTATAAGATCATACTGTGGAATGAAAAGAATTACGATATTTCAAAATGTAGCTATATGGAGCAGGCATATCGGGCAAAAAAGTGGGGGTTTGTGCCGGACTATGCCAGAATAGATGTTGTTAATACATACGGCGGGATTTATCTGGATACGGATGTAGAACTTGTAAAACCATTAGACAGTCTTTTGCGGTATTCGATGTTTTGCGGATTTGAGTCAGGAAATCTTGCGAATGATTTTATAAATTTTGGGCAGGGCTTTGGGTCAGTCAGCAATTCAAAGATATTGCAGGATATGATGGACGATTATAAGAGGCAGTCTTTTATCAATGAAGACGGTTCGTTAAATCTGGTGGCGTCCCCTGTATATCAGACGAGAATCCTAAAAAAGTATGGGCTAAAAGCGGATGGCAGGACACAGCGGGGGAATGGGTTTGTGGCGTTATCATCGGAGTATCTTTCTCCTTTCGATACACGAGGGAATGGAAAAGTTACTGACAAGACGATTTCCATTCATCAATATGCGGCAACATGGATGGAGAAAAGTAAGTTGACAGGCAGAAAGATTGTTCATGATCAATATAAGTGGATTCAGAGCAGGATCAATGGGGAAGGGTGATGAGAAAAATAATCGTATACGGCGCCGGTCATTATGGGAGAAGATGCATCAAGCTTGCCAAACAGTATGGGATAGAGGTTTTGGGCGTGGCAGACCGATCACTTGAAATGACAGGAAAAGACATTGAGGGATATATAGTCTGGGAAACTGAACGTATCAGGAACCAGAAGGCAGTTATTGTGATCAGCGTGGCTGATGGATGGCGGGATATCAAAAAGGAGCTGGCGGAGAGATATTCGATTCGGGAGGAGTATTTAGTCAGTTTTGATGAATATTGGAGTAAGCGCCTAAGAGAAGTCTTGATGTCAGATGAAGAACTTTTTGACAGCGTTTTTAGGAGAGCACAGAAGGAAGACCCGACAAAAAGGAAGATTGTTCTCACTTCATCACAGAATGAAGCCTTTGGCGGAATCGAGACGTGGCTTGTAAAAACAGCTCAATTTCTTAAAGGTGTCGGCTATGATGTCTCAGTAATTCTGCTTGATTCCTATGACCTTATTTTTTCTGAAAATGTCCATGTTATAAGAGTGAACATAGAGTATGAAAAAAGAAAAAAGGAGCGGATCGCGCGATATAATATTGACACAACCAGAAAACTGATTGTAATACTGGCGGAGATGGGATCCTGTGTCATGATAAGCAGCAGAATTGACGCTTTTATTGACGCGGCATATTTTATTAATGCGATTCTTCCTGACAGGATTTGCATACAGAATGTTCTGCATGGGGGGCGCAGTGAGTATTTGCAACGGGCAGCAGATATCAGTTTACAGGTTGACGGGTATATCGGAGTTTCGAAGGAATGGATATGTAAGCGGATGGTCGAACAATACGGGATAGCGGCGGAGAGGGTCACATACTTTACTTTGCCGGTGGAATATGAACAATCATTGACCCGAAGCTACAGTTCCATAGATGAGCCTATAAAGATTGGTTTTGCTTCAAGGATGACTCTAAATGATCCGGATAAACGGGTGGATTATCTGATCCCTTTGATCCGTTTGCTTGAGAAAGCGGGGACAGAGTATATTTTGTCAATTGCAGGGGATGGAGATTATCTTGATACTTTAAGTGAATGGGTTGCCAAAGAGCATCTTTCAGACAGGGTATTGATCAAAGGCAGGATTCCGCAGAAAGACATGACTGAGTTTTGGAGGGAACAGGATATCCATATAAGTTTGTCTGATTCTGAAGGGAATAGTGTGACAAAACTTGAGGCGATGGCTGTCGGGACAGTACCGATTATAACAGATGTATCAGGGGCAAGGGATGCGGTTGATGATGGAAAGAATGGATTTGTAGTGGCCTGCGGAGATATTGCCGCATTTGCGGAAAAGATACGGGTATTATCGAAAGACCGGGACTTGCTGAAACAATTCGGTTATGAATCCTATAAAAAAATAAAGGAAGAATACAGTGAAGAAGCAACTTTGGCTCGGTTAAAAGATATGAGATGCTTTAGGATATCCTTTGGGGAGGCAGGCGATTGAAAGCCTACAGTATGAAAGGTTAAGGTATGTTTATGAAAATATCAGTGGTTATCCCTATATATAATACGGAGCATTACCTAAGCAGATGTTTGGATAGTGTGATAAATCAGACATATGAAAATCTGGAGATCATCTGTGTAAATGATGGTTCTACGGATAATAGTTTAGATGTATTAAAGGACTACCAAAAACGGGATAACAGAATACATATTATTGATAAGCCGCACGTGGGAGCGGCTTCTGCAAGAAAAGCCGGTGTTCAGGAAGCGACAGGCGAATATATCGGTTATGTTGACAGCGACGATTATATTGAAAAAGATATGTATGAAATAATGATCTCTCACGCCCAAAATGAAAAGGTGGATATGGTTACATGCGGATGTTTCTTAGAGGGGAATTATGTGACGGTGCTTCTGGATTCGGTGGATGGGGGGCTGTATCCAAAGGCTCGAATGCCATACCTGCGGGAAAATAATATTTACAGACGGGGGAGCAGGGAGAGAGGGGTTAGTGGCAGTTTGTGCCGTAAGCTGTTTAAGAGTGATCTGCTGAAAAAGGTGCAAATGGATATTCCGGAACAGATTACAATTGCTGAAGACGGAGTATGTCTGTTTAATTTTTTGCTCCAATGTTCTTCAGCCTATGTCCTTAGGAAACCGCTCTATCACTGGGTGATAAGAGAAAATTCAGTGACACACCTGTCTCTGGAGAAGAATAATGATTATTTAGTAAAGGTGAATCATGCCTATAATTATCTGACAACGCTGTATTCTCACCCTGATTTTACCGAACGGATGCGGGAACAGGTTGAGATCTTTATCGTAGAATTACTCTTTTTGGGTATAAATAAGCGAATGGGATTCAAGAACCGAAATATGATCTGGATTGATCCCTGTTGGATGGATAAGATCCCTGTGGATTCCCGAATCGTATTATATGGCGGCGGTGAGTTGGGCGAAAAATATAAGAAACAGTTGTTACATTCAAGGCCGGATGTGAGCTTAGTGGGGTGTGTTGATCCTCAATATAAAAAACTGACGAATGATTATATGGAAGTTTGTGAACCGGACAGACTGTCGGGTTGGGATTATGACTATGTTGTTATTACAATAAAGGATAAAGGAAAAGCCTTATCTGTAAAAAGTGAACTGATGGAATCGGGTATTAATGAGAGTAAGATTATCTGGCAGGAACAGCCGGAGTTGTATTGGAAGTATATAGAGGCAGAAGGTTTGAATTGTGGAATGGATTAGGGGGCATGAAATGCTTGTATTTATGAATCAGGAGGAATGAAATGAAGCTTATCAGACTAACGGAGCAGGAGTACAAGAAAATAGGGGATAAGCGCTTTTGCCTTGTTGAGAAATCGCCGTCATATTTAAAAGAATTGTCAAGTCTCTATAGTGTATTTGAACGGTTGGATTCTATTGTCGACGATAATCCCAGAAATCAAGGGATATGGGACTATTCCCGGCATTCAATCGAGGTACAGCCGCTCTCGGCGCTCCGTAATATGGATTTTCAGGATACTGTTATTGTTATTACCAGTGATTATTATAAAGAATATTTTGAGAAAATACAGTTATTACTGGGAGACCGGGATATGGATGTATACTTTTTCCCGAATCAGGAGACCGCGTATGAGCTGGAATATCGTGAAAAATATGCTGATTCAAAGTTACAGGATATCCTTGTCTTTCGGAGCGGCCCCCATGCGAGCGGATATGTGAGGGGGATGGATTTTGATGATAATGCCCGTGCGCTATTCGAGTATGCGCTGTCACTAGGATTAAATGATAAGTATGAGCTGGTATGGATCGTAAAGAACCCGGAGGAGTTTAAAAAGTATTCTGCATATAATAATGTGTCTTTTCTGCCTTTTGATGGCTCGGTTTCTGAGAATAAAGCGGTGAGAGATGACTATTACAGGGTATTGTGTCTTGCAAAATTTTTCTTTTTTACAGACGCTTATGGATTTGTCAGAAACTGTAGAGAGGATCAGGTCAGAGTCCAGCTATGGCATGGCAGCGTAGTGAAAAAGCGGTTAAGTCCGCTTCCCTGTAAGAGCAGATATGAATATATGACGGTGACAGGAGAGTTTTTTGCCAAACTTTGCGCCGAAGAGTTTGGTCTTGAGGATAGCCAGATGCTTGTTACCGGGCTTCCCAAGATGGACTGGCTATTTGAACAGGATCAATCTGTGTTTGAAAAGCTAGGATTGAAAAAAACGGATAAAACAATATTCTGGATGCCTACATACAGGTTCAGCGAAAAGAGGATGAATAAGCCTATAGATGGGGTTTTAAATGAGGAGACAGGTCTCCCTCTGCTGAAAGACAGAGGTGAGCTTGAGCAGATCAACCGGATTCTGGAAGAAAGAAATATACTCCTTATAATAAAATTACATCCTTTTCAGGATAAATCTGTCGTCCACACAGAGGGATTATCTAATATAGTATTGCTGGACAATGAAGCGCTTTATGAACAGGGAATACAGATCAATCGGATTCTGGGGATGGCAGATGCCCTGATCAGCGATTATTCTTCCAGCGCAATTGATTTTTTGATACTGGACAGGCCAATCGCTATTTTGGTTGATGATGTAGAAGATTATTCTGAAAGCAGAGGGTATCTCTTTGACAATATTCTGGAGGCACTGCCGGGAACGCTGATCAGTGATCTCTGCGGACTGGAAAGGTTTATAGAGGAAATAGCGGAAGGTCATGCTCCGGATAAAGAAAAGAGGGGGCTATTGTTGGAGCGGTATCATAAATACAAGGATAATCTGAGCAGTAAGAGGGTATTGGAAGCCCTTAAGATAATATAAAAGAAGGAGCCTGCATGAACACATATTTAGTTACAGGAGCCACGGGATATGTCGGCTCAAATCTGGTGAGATACATTCAGGGTGAAGATAAGGATTCTCATATCATAGCTTTGGTGAGAGACAGAAAAAAGGCTTTGGAGCTGGATCTGCATAATGTAGAGTTAGCAGAGGGTGATCTGGCAGATGAAGCTGAAATGAAGCGGCATAAGCTTCAGGCTGATTATATCTTTCATTGTGCTTCTGTCACAAAGTCCTCGGAGATGGTAGAGCACCCCGTTGAAGTGATAAAAAGTATTGTGAATACCACGCAGAATGTTTGTGAATTGGCGAGAAGGTGTCAGGCAAAAAGCGTGGTGTATTTATCCAGTATGGAAGTGTATGGCGATGTGGACTGCTCTGACGGACATAGAGCGGCAGAGGACGAGTTGGGTTATCTCGATATACTTAACGCAAGAAGCTGTTATCCGATGGGGAAACGTATGGCAGAGAATATCTGTTATTCCTATTACAAGGAATATGGAGTTCCGGTTAAAATTGCGAGATTAGCCCAGACCTTTGGTAAGGGAGTGCTCCCTTTCGACAGCCGGGTGTTCATGCAGTTTGCCAGAGCGGCAAAGGAAAAGCGTGATATAGTTCTTCATACATCAGGGACTTCAATGGGGAATTACTGCGGAATAGATGATGTGATGCAAGGCTTAATGACGATCCTTGTGAATGGCAGGGCTGGAGAAGCCTATAATGTTGTCAATGAGGCAAATACCATGATGATACGGGATATGGCTGCTCTTGTGTGCGAAAAGACAGCGCACGGAATGATAACGGTCAAGTATGATATCCCGCAGGATGACAGATATGGATATGCGGCGGCCACCGGGCTGCGATTATCAGGAAGAAAACTGCAGGAGCTTGGCTTTGTTCCCACACAAAGTCTGCAAAGCATGTATGAAGATGTGATGGGCGAAATATAAAGAAGCGAGGACACTGCTGCCGCGCTTCTATTTTTTGACTTGGGAAAACGTTGCAAACCGTCGTGGATAATTAGAGAAAAATGTTACAAAACTAACGTAAAGGGTGGTGAAAGCAATGTTATGGAGATCAAGTCGGGAAATGACTATAGGAAGCATCCTGCGCTGAGCAGGGTAGCGGCAGTTGATAATTGGACTTTCGGAAAGAAGATCGTTTTCTGCAAAGGGAATGTAGAGGCAGGAGAAGGAATCGAATATCTGCCGTGGTATATGATCCTGTTCTATAAGATGGAGCAAATGCCGGAGAGCTATATCTATGAGGTGGAACTGTCGGCTCTATGATCAGGCGCAGCCTGAAATAAAGCTGCAACCTCTCTTATTAACCCCTATTGACTAAAGTGGTCAATTCTGGATATATTGTAAGCAGAAAGGGAGGTGGTGATTAAAAATGAAAAACATGAAAATAGATGCTAATGGAACAGAAATCAGAGTGATGGGAGATGTTATTAATGAGCATGCGTATATTTCCCTTACAGATATTGCTAAATACAAAAATCCAGACAATTCTTTTATTGTAGTTGCAAATTGGATGCGTAATCATGCTACAATTTCATTTTTGGGTTTATGGGAGCAAATTCATAACCCCGATTTTAAACCTATCGAATTCGATAGGTTTAAAGCAGAGTCGGGAGATAATGCATTTACGTTAACACCGCAACAATGGATAAAGGCAACGGATGCAATAGGCATCATATCAAAATCTGGACGATATGGCGGTACCTATGCTCATACAGATATTGCTTTTGAGTTTGCATCATGGATTTCTCCAGAATTTAAGCTGTATATTATCAAGGATTATCAGCGATTGAAGAAAGATGAAGCAAGCAGACTTGCGATTGGGTGGGATGCTAAGAGGGAACTTTCAAAGATAAATTACCGTATTCACACAGAAGCAGTAAAAGAATTCTTAATAACGCCTACATTATCTCCGCAGGAAATGTCATATACATACGCTTCTGAAGCAGACATTCTCAATATGGCGTTGTTTGGAAAAACGGCGGCGCAGTGGAGAAACGAAAAAGGAATAAGCGGAAAAACACCTAATATTAGAGACTTTGCTTCGGCAGAAGAGTTGGTTGTTTTAATAAATCTGGAAGATACCAATGCAGATTTAATAAGACAAGAAGTGCCTAAACTTGAGCGATTGAAGATATTAAGAGAAAAAGCATATAGGCAGTTGGAACTTCTTAAAAAGAATCAAGAAAACATTGTAGCCTTAAAACAAAATTTGATTAGAAATACCAAGGATAATGATTGATTTTTTGTTGTAGATTAAAATTGATTGTATTAATTCGGAAGATTAAGATGGGCTCTCGTAAAGGCGATCGTTTTCTGTAAAGGGAATGCAGGGGCGGTAGAACAAACTTTTCAAGATTTCCTTGACTAACCGCCCAAGCGCATTTATAATATTACGGTGTAACATTTCATAAAGCAAAGGCAATGACGGAGACAGTAGGAGCTGAATGAACGTCACAGCGAGCCGGGGGAGGTGCGAGCCCGGCATCAGTAGGCAGTATCTGAATATCACTCCTGAGCCGCGGCAACCGAAACGGCATCATGAGCATACGGATGGCGGAGTAAGTGCTGACGTAAGTCCCGCGTTAGAGGATACCATATGCGGATACCCATGTGTCCAAGTATGATGTAACAGGTGGTAAAACGAGAGGATATCAGGCTTTCGTCCTATTGCAGGACGGAAGCCTTTCTTTATTCGTGCGGACAGCCTGAAAGATTATGTACGCCGCCTTGTATGTTATGTTCATTGCGGACACGCTTTCGCTCGGGCCAAAACGCAGCGGTACGTAAAAGCGTAAAAGACACGCTTTAAGTACCGGCGTTTTTCTACGGTCCTTAATGAACATAGCACACATGCGGCTGAGCACAAAAACGACAGGCGATCCCCCCAATAAAGAAAGGCGTTCTGAAAGATCGTGTTCTTTACGATCTTATGTACCGTTACGTTCCGTCCCGAGCGGGAGCGTGTCCGAGAGCGGCATCCCTGCCCCGGACTTAACATACGGTTTGATATCCCCACAGCATTTTATGAAGCAACTACCGTTCTGGACAGGTTCTGCGCAGCCGTGTGTTGGTCAAGGGCCGTAAAGGAACGCGGGTGCTGAAGTAGAAAGGAAGAGAAAAATGTACAGGAAAGTTCCCACTGACATGAATTTTGTCTCCCGTGAAAAGGAAGTCGAAAAGTTCTGGGACGACAATCACATTTTTGAGAAGAGTATGAAGGAGCGCGAAGGCTGCCCGGATTACATCTTCTATGACGGGCCGCCGACAGCCAACGGCAAACCTCACATCGGCCATGTGCTGACCCGTGTTATCAAGGACATGATCCCGAGATACCGCACGATGAAGGGCAGCATGGTGCCGAGAAAGGCAGGCTGGGATACCCACGGTCTCCCGGTGGAGCTGGAGGTTGAGAAGCTGCTCGGTCTTGACGGCAAGGAGCAGATCGAAGAATACGGACTGGAGCCGTTCATCGACAAGTGCAAGGAAAGCGTATGGAAATATAAGGGCATGTGGGAGGATTTCTCCGGCACGGTCGGCTTCTGGGCCGACATGGACAACCCATATGTCACCTATCACAACAGCTTTATCGAGTCTGAGTGGTGGGCGTTAAAGCAGATCTGGGATAAGGAGCTTCTCTACAAGGGTTTCAAGATCGTTCCCTACTGCCCGCGCTGCGGTACGCCGCTGTCCGCTCAGGAGGTGGCGCAGGGATATAAGGACGTGAAAGAGCGTTCCGCCATCGTAAGGTTTAAGCTCACAGACGAGGACGCGTATGTGCTGGCGTGGACGACGACGCCGTGGACGCTGCCGTCTAACTTAGCGCTCTGTGTTCACCCGAAAGAGGATTACGCGAAGGTAAAGGCTGCAGACGGCAATGTATACTATATGGCATGTGCGCTTCTCGACACTGTGCTCGGCAAGCTTGCGCAGACAGGTGAGAACGGAGAGAAGAAAGCTGCGTATGAAGTACTTGAGACATACAAAGGTACAGAGCTGGAAGGAAAAGAGTACGAGCCTCTGTTCCAGTGCGCGGCGGACGCTGCGGCAAAGCAGAACAAGAAAGCGTTTTATGTGGTGTGCGACGAATATGTCACATTGACAGACGGTACGGGCGTGGTACACATCGCTCCGGCCTTCGGTGAGGATGACGCCAATGTGGGAAGAAAGTATGGTCTTCCGTTCGTCCAGCTTGTGGATGACAAGGGAAATATGGACGAGACAACGCCCTTTGCGGGACTGTTCGTGAAGAAGGCTGACCCGGAGGTATTAAAAGACCTCGACGCGAGAGGACTTCTGTACGATGCGCCGAAGTTTGAGCACAGCTACCCGCACTGCTGGAGATGCGACACTCCGCTTATCTATTATGCGCGCGAGTCATGGTTCATCAAGATGACAGCGGTGCGCGACGACCTGATCGCCAACAACAACACGATCAACTGGATTCCTGAGAGCATCGGCAAGGGCCGTTTCGGAGACTGGATTGAGAACGTGCAGGACTGGGGCATCAGCCGCAACCGCTACTGGGGAACGCCGCTGAATATATGGGAGTGCGAGTGCGGACATATGCACTCCATCGGAAGCATCGCAGAGTTAAAAGAAATGTCTGACAACTGCCCGGAGGACATCGAGCTGCACCGCCCGTATATCGACGCGGTTACAATTAAGTGTCCGAAATGCGGCAAGGAGATGCACCGCGTACCCGAGGTGATCGACTGTTGGTTCGACAGCGGGGCGATGCCGTTTGCGCAGCACCACTATCCATTTGAAAATAAAGAATTATTCGAGAAGCAGTTCCCGGCGGATTTCATTTCCGAGGCAGTGGACCAGACAAGAGGATGGTTCTACTCCCTGCTGGCGATCT